>Ga0265798_10000884_pt1 | contig 48050 bp, 38 predicted proteins | sample P3T30metagenome_FD_192430 | JGI IMG/M metagenome (GOLD analysis project Ga0265798, IMG submission 192430) | Plant litter microbial communities from East Loma Ridge, Irvine, California - P3 T30 | ecosystem: Environmental > Terrestrial > Plant litter > Unclassified | place: USA: California...
CAGAACACGTCCTGGTAGCCCAGCTGGTTGAACCAGAGGATCTCTGCGTAGAAGCCCGAGGACGCCACGAAGGCACCGATCAGGGCAGCGATGATGATGATCGTCAGCACAAGTGCTGATGGGCGTCGTGGCCCTGAACTCCTGGGAGGCCGGTCAGATCCGGAACCACCGGTGTTGTCGCCGTCGTCCCCGCCCGGACCGGAGCCGAATAGGCCACCGCCGAAGGGGTTCGCGGACCCGAATCCCTGAGAGAAACTCACGGATAAACCCTCGTCTCTATATGTGTGCTCGGACTCTTCACTGCTGGTGCTGCTGGTGTTGCTCACGGGTCAAGGTGCTGACCCTGCTGAACCGGAGTTCAGCTTCCGCAGGACTCAAGTCCTGCGAGGAAGTCTTCATCTGCATCGCGGACCGCTTCGACGATCTCGCGTCCCTGCGAGACGTTGTCCACGGCATAGGTTGTCAATCCGTCTGGCACTCTGCCCTGGAGATCGGCACAGTTGGCGCTCGGCACGAGGAAGTTCTCGATGCCCTGGGATCGCGCCCCAATGACTTTCTGGGCGATCCCACCGATGGGCCCGACGGTTCCGTCAGGGTCCACCGTGCCAGTTCCGGCCCAGTTCTCTCCGCCGGTCATGGACCCCTCAGTCATCTCATCGACAAGTCCGAGGGTGAACATCAGTCCGGCGCTCGGTCCGCCGACGCCGTCGAGCTGGATCTGGACATCCACGGGGAAGGAGAACTGGTTCTCAAGCATGATTCCCACGTAGTAATCGCCGTCGGTCTCCTGGTAGGTGGGGACCTCATAGTCGATTTCCTCACCGTCCCGGAGCACTGTCAATGCTACCGGTTTGCCCGCTGCGGTGTTGACTGCGTCACGTAATCCTTCGAGACCCGTGATCGAACTCCCCGCGGCGGCCAGGACCCGGTCCCCCGGCTCAAGCTGGTCATCGGTGCCCACCTCGACGGCTTCCTCGGTGAAATCAATCACCGAAAGCTCCTGGGTGTACTCGATGTCAAGCTCGTTGAGCGCGGCGGCCACTGCAAGGTCCTGTGAGCTGGTCATCGCCGCGGTGTTCTGCTGCTGGACCTGCTCCGCGGTGGTGCCTGAGGGGTAGATCAGCTCATGGGGCTGCATATCGGTGCGCGGATTCAGCCAGCCCAGAACCGCCTCGGGAACCCGCACCGTCGACGTCGGAGCGCCGGCTACGTAGACCGTGGTCAGATTCAGCTCACCATCGGTGGGGTAGGTCTGCTCCCCAGTGACCGAGATGACGGCCTGATCCTCGATCTCACCGATGGTGTTGAAGATCGGCCCGGGGGTCTCCACCAGATAAGGACTGGGAAGCAGCAGGCTGAGCAGCCCGATAATGAGCGCTGACGTGCCTGCCACTGCCTGCAGACTCCTCCGCAGGCTCAGCTTCTTAGATTTCGGTGAAGGCTCAGTCATGATGATCGTCACTCATCATCTCATCCGGGCTGAGCAGGCACGAAAACGATGTCAACCCTGCGGTGATTTTCCGTCATATCCACCATCAAGGAGCTTCTGCAGCTCCTCATCGATCTTGGCGGACTCTTCCTGCCGCTCGGCGCGACGCTGCTGGAAGCCAGTCGGATCATCGAGGTCCTGCTCGTCTGGCTGAACATCCGGGTGTCCCCAGACTTCATCACGGCCCGACATCCCCTCGGTCTCACGCAGGTGAGCCCAGAGAGCGGCCGCGTCACGAAGACGGCGGGGACGAAGCTCAAGTCCGACAAGAGCAGCGAAGGTGTCCTCTGCCGGTCCACCGGAGGCACGACGCCGGTTCATCGTCTCCCGCAACCGAGAGAGAGACTCGAGGTGCTCGGCTGCCTGAGTCACGACGTCGTCCACCCAGCCCTCGACGAGTGCCAGTGTGGTCTCAATGCGCTTGAGCGCGGCCTCCTGCATGGGCGTGCGCTCTTCAGGGAAGAGTCCCTCACCCAGGATGGCGTTCATCGCCTCGGGATTGTTGGGATCCATCTGGCTGGCAGCCTCTTCGATCCGACCCATGTCGATGTGGATACCGGCGGCGTACTGGCCCACAGCGTCGAACAAGTCCTGCTCCAGCCAAGGCGCGTGGATGAAGAGGCGCATCCGGGCGGCTTCGCGCAGCGCCAGGTAGAGCAGCACCTCTCGCTTGTCCACGCTGAGGTCCTTGCCGAACTCGCGGACGTTCTTGGGCAGCAGGGCGGTGGTGTGACCGGCCAGAGGGAGTCCGGTGTCCGAGGAGGACACGACCTCCTTGGCGAGTTCACCGATAGCCTGACCCAGCTGCATACCGAAGGCCATGCCGCCCATGGATTCGATCATCCCGGTGATCTGGCCGGCCCCGGCGCCGCCCATCATGGATTCCAGCTCCGGGGGAAGGCCTGAACCCTGCTCGCCGAGCTGGTCCTTGATGGCGCCGGAGAGGGCCTTGGACACAGACTCCGCCACGGGTTCGGTGAGCCGCTTCCAGGAATCAAAGGTCTCTTCCACCCACTGCGCGCGGGACCATGCTTTTCCGATCTGCCCGGCGGTCTCGAAGGTGGTGGCACCATCTAGCCACATATCTGCCAGCCGCAGGGCGTCGTCGATCTCCTTGCGCTCGGCTGCCGAGACGCTGGGATCATCACCGGCGGCTGCCTGGCGGGCAGCTTGGCGAGCCATGGACCAGTTGACGGGACCCTTGTCCTCATCTGCAGGGTTCTGCATGGCGGAGAACATCGACTGCACCTGGCCCATGATCTGCTGCATCATCTGCGGGCTCATGTCCGCCATGCCGGGAAGCTGTGAGGGGTCGAAGCCCGGGGGGAATCCGGGGAATCCGCCCTGGTCGGAGCCTGTTGCGCCTGCACCTGGGGCGCCAGGGGTACCGGTGAAGCCGATGCTGGGACCTCGCTTGGCGGCGTCGTCCTTGTCTTCCCCCTCCTGGGGGGCCTGGCCCGGCATCTGGCCGCCGAAGAGCTGTTTGAAGAACTCCTCCATGGGGTCACGCGGGTCTTCCCCGTTGCCCTGTTCGTTGTTGCCGGAGTTGTTCTCGCTCATCGGACGCTCCCTGTGGTGATCCTGGTTCGGCTGTGATCCTGGTTCGGCCTAAGAGATTCCAGCGTATCCAGCGTGGCTCAATGATGTCTGTACAAGCGTGGTCAGTTCGCCACAGGATGAAGTCACAGGATGAGGTCACAGTTCGGTCAGGGGTTGTTGGGAAGCTCGGAGGCGGCACTCACACTCTGGATGGGGTGTCCCGGGTTCACAGTCGATCCAGCTGGTCACGGCATCGAGAGAGATCATTCGTTCGGCTGTCTGCGGGATCACCTGGCCGTCCACCGCGAGTTGCACCTCTCGGCCCACCAGACTCGCCACCACGGCGCTGACCTCCAGGCTCTCCGGCGGGAGATCTACCTGGGTCGCCGCGCTGGCAAGTTCTGACTGCAGGGTCTCCCAATGCGGATCTTTGGCCTGTCCGCGCAGGAGCAGACACTGCGGACAGGGGCCGAGTTCCTTGCTCAGCAATGGTCCGATCCGCCATCCTGCGTCGTCGCGAACCACCGGAAGCAGCAGCTGTGCACGTGATGCGGCCTCGGCCAGCCGCCGATATTCCACCGCGCCCTCGGTGAAGAGAATATGGATGTCCACCGGCTCGGGCGCCAACCCGTCGGCTTGCTTCTGCGAAGAGCGCACCGCCACAGCGGCCTCAGGCTGTTGCTGCAGACAGGATCTGCGCAGCGCGCTTGCCCGATCAATACCTATGGCCGCAGGTGAGTAGCCCTGCGGGATATCCCCATGGCTCACCGGGGTCTCGTCGCAGAGCAGCAGCATGCCTATCCGGAGTCGTGTGAGCTGCACTGCGAGAAGCCGCGCTGGAGCTGGAAGCCCCTCGATGAGCACTGCCGCGAGCTTCCTGCGGGCTTGGACCACGGCGTTCGCGGCATGCGGGGGTGCTTGAAGTGTGGCGGTGGCTGGTGTGGCGGCGGGCTCGGGGCTCGTCGCGTGCGCGTCGCCCTCGGTGCGCGTCGCGTCCGGGGAGTAGTGGCCGCGGAGACGCTCCACGGCCTGTTGGGCGGGACCGATGATTCGAACGACGGCGCCATCGATGTCGAGTTGAACTGTGCGTTCGTCGAGCACGATCAGGTGCTGCCAGCTGGGAGGAACTATCCCGGGATTCATGAACCCATGGTGCCAAGCGTGGATAGGAAGTCTCGGGGTTTTCCACAGGTCACTAGCGGCTAGGCTCGTCGGTATGGCGTCGCGGGAGCAGGAGCAGCAGATCACGGTGGACGGGCAGCAGGTCCTGGTGATCCGCTCAGCTCGCCGGACCCGGACGATCAGCGCAGATCAGGTGGCCGGAACCCTGCGTCTGCGCGTCCCGCTGCGTCTGAGTCAGCGCGAGGTGGAGAACCACGCCCGTGCCTTCCAGAAGAAGCTGAGCCGTCGAGCTTCACGTCAGCCGCGCAGCGATGCAGATTTGCTGGAACGTGCCCAGCTTCTATCGGCCCGATACCTCGATGGTGTTCCGCAGCCGGAAGCGGTCAGCTGGTCCGCCCAGCAACACCAGCGCTGGGGTTCGACGACCTCCACCACTGGGACGATTCGGCTCTCCTGGCGTCTGCGCGAGATGCCCACCTGGGTCCAGGATTCGGTGCTGGTCCACGAGCTGGCACACCTGATCGAACCCGGTCATGGGCCGCGGTTCAAGGCGCTCGTGGCGAAGTACCCGCGCACGGGAGAAGCCGATGCGTTCCTCGCCGGAGTCAGCTGGGCCGATCACCACGCCTCCTGACCCCTTCCCTCCCCCATACACCGGGACTCAGGCGTCTTTAAGGACTTCTCTCAGCCGCTCGCCATGCTTCTCGAGCTTGCGCTCCCCGATGCCTGGCACCTTGAGCAGCTCCTCATCCGAAGTGGGCTTGAGCTCGGCGATGACCTCCAGCGTGGCATCGGTGAACACCACGAAGGCTGGCACCTCAAGCTCCTTGGCGTAGTCCATCCGCCAGGCACGCAGTTTCGCAAACAGGGCTTCGTCATAGCGCGCGGGACAGCTCTCGCAGCGCCGCCGCTTGACCTCGGTCGCCACGGTCAGGATCTGTCCGCAGGTGGAACAGGTCACGGCCTTCTTCTTCCGTGCGGACGCATTCGGGCTCAATCCCCCCGCCGACGGCGCGATCTTGCGTCCCGGTTCCTCGAGTCCCATTTCGCGGCGAAGGGGGCGCAGGAACCGAGATGGGGTGCGCTTGCCCCGGCCTCCAACGTGCCTCGAAGCAGCTGAGCTCAGGAACAGGTACTTCCGGGCTCGAGTGATCCCCACGTAGAACAGTCGCCGTTCCTCGTCGACCTCTTTCTGGGTCTTGGCGAAGGTGATCGGCATCAGGCCTTCGGAGAGCCCCGCCAGGAACACTGCCTCCCACTCCAGACCCTTGGCCGAGTGCAGGGAGGCCAGCGTGACACCTTCGACGGTCGGCGCGTGCTGGGCGGCGGAACGTTCCTCCAGCTCGGTGATGAATCCACGCATGGTGAATCCCTGGCGCTCGGCGCTGAGCTGATCCGCGAGCGCGACAAGCGCCGCCATGGACTCCCAGCGCTCACGCACGGCACCGGTGGCCTCGGGGGCCTTGGCGGAGTACCCGTGGGAGGACAGAATGTCTCGCACGCTCTTGGACACCTCGTCCCCCGCGTCCTGGACCAGTGATGAGGTGCGCAGGGCTGCGAGCGCCTCGCGGACCTCGCGCCGGGAGAAGAAGCGCTCGGAGCCGCGCAGCTGATACGAGATCCCCGCCGTGGACAGTGCCTGCTCGAAGCCCTGGGACTGTCCATTGGTGCGGTAGAGGATGGCCATCTCCGAGAGCGGCACCCCCTGCTCCTGCAGCGTCGCGATCTCGGCAGCCACCCAGGCGGCCTCCGCGTCGTCGTCGGCTAACTGGGTGAGTTTGGGGATCGGCCCGCGTTCCCGTTGCGAGATGAGCTGCAGCGGGTCGGGCCAGGGCGCTGATTCAGCGAGCTTGGAGGTCTCGCGAGTGCGGTCTGCCAGCAGCGAGTTCGCCAGCTTCACCACCTCGGGGGTGGAGCGATAATCCCGGACCAGCTTGACCAGGTTCGCCTCGGGGTGGCGGCGCTTGAAGCCCAGGAGATAATCCGGGGTGGCACCGGTGAAGGAGTAGATGGTCTGTGCGGCATCGCCGACGACGCAGATCTCATCCCGTCCGCCGAGCCAGAGATCGAGCATCCGCTGCTGCAGCGGGGAGACGTCCTGGTACTCATCGACCACGAAGTGCCGGTACTGCTGGCGGACTTGGGCAGCGACGCGTTCATCGTCTTCCAGGATGCCCACGGTCAGCAGCAGCACATCTTCGAAGTCGATCAGGTGCTTATCCAGCTTCACGTCCTCATAGGACTGGTAGAGCTTGGAGAAGGTGCGGTGATCCACTCCCCCAGGCTCGGGGCGTCCGGCACCCTCTGCGGTGGCGACTTCGAGATAGGACTCAGGTGTCAGCGTGGAGACCTTGGCCCACTCGATCTCGCTTGCGAGGTCGCGCAGGGCCGCACGGTCGGTGGTCACATGCAGGCGTCGGGCAGCTTCGGCGAGGAGCCGCACCTTGTGGTCCAGGATCTGCGGCATGGTCCCGCCGATGGACATCGGCCAGAAGTACTGAAGCTGGCGCAGGGCCGCGGCGTGAAAGGTGCGCGCCTGCACACCGGGGGCACCCAGGGCTGACAGCCGTGAGCGCATCTCGGCGGCGGCGCGGGCGGTGAAGGTGACCGCCAGCAACCGGTGCGGGTCATAGACCCCGGAGCGCACGCCATAGGCGATCCGGTGCGTGATGGCGCGGGTCTTTCCCGTGCCTGCCCCGGCAAGGATGCACAGCGGACCGGTGAGGGTTGAGGCGGCCTGGCGCTGTTCGTCGTCGAGCCCGTCCAGGATGGCCTCAGCAGGCGCGGCGGCGAGCTCGGTAGCCGAGAGTACGTGCCCGGTGGACGAGCTGGAGGAGAAGGCGGGTTTGCTCATCGGGGCTGGGTCCCCCATTGCTGGTCAGAGGCGGCATGGATCGGTGAGCCGTACCAGCGTTCGATCAAGACTCGGGAGATGGAGGAGCGTGGGGGCAGCGCGACTTCCCCGGAATCAACGGCCGTGGCGAGCTCTTCACGGCTGAACCAGCGCACGTCGCGGATCTCGTCACCGTCAGGCCGGGCGGTGGAGGGGTCCTCTGCGGTGGCGAAGTGCCCCAGCATCAGGGAGCGCGGGAACGGCCAGGACTGGGACCCCATATACCGGATGTTGGAGACCAGGACGCCGGCCTCTTCCTCGACCTCGCGGACCAGCGCCGCTTCCACGGACTCTCCGGCTTCTACGAATCCCGCGAAGGTGGAATAGCGGCGCGCTTCCCACCGGTGCGCGGAGCCAAGCAGGATCCGGTCAGCGGTGTCCAGCACCGCAGTGATCACGGCAGGATCGGTGCGTGGGAAGGTCTGGGCACCGCAGTTGGGGCAGGTGCGACGCCATCCGGACACCTCAACAACGGTGGCGGATCCGCAGGCTGCGCAGAATGAGCTGCGTGCATGCCAGGCGGTGATCGCCAGCGCCTGGGTGAGCAGGGCGGCGTCAAGAGAGGTGAGCTCGGAGGCGGCGAAACGGAGATCGGCCCATCGAACCTCGCCCTCACTCGGCCCAGCAGCCTCTTCCGCAGTTTCAGGCTTCGGCTGGGCGACCGTGACCACGTGGACCTGGCCACTCACGGCAGGTCCAGCGGCAGGATCGGCTCCGGGCAGTTCGGCTCCGGGCAGTTCGGCCGCATCTACCGCTCCTAAGACGATGGCGTTTTCAGGAAGCGGTCCAGACGGCGCCTCATAGGAGAGCCGGTCCCCGAGAAGCAGGGCGCTGCGCCCGTAGATCCGCAGCACGCGCGTTCCTTCAGCTGCCCAGATCTCTCCGAGCCACTCGGGACGTTTGCGCTCGACGTCGCGGCGATCAATTCGAGCGTCGTCCTGGGGCAGGGTCAGGAGGCCTTCACCAGGGTCCCGGTGGTGCATATGCATACCGTCTACCGTAGCCGTCCCGCGCAGCAGGCACGCACGCATGAGACCGCTGTGGAGAGTGACCTTCGCTGCGGATTGCACCAGCAGCATGAGCCGAATCAGCGTCAATTCAGGGAATCGGCGTGGCCCAGCGCCCCCGATGGCCTCTGACCCCATACGCTTGTCCTCGTGCGATGGACTTCGATGGAACTTGCGGCTCTGGCGACCGCGGCAGTGCCGGGCCTTTCCCCTACCGGCGTGGCTGCGGCGGCTGATGACGCCCGCGACTTCACGTCCGCCGTCGTCATCGACTCCGAGGGCCACCGCTGGCGGATCCGCTCTCCGCAGCATCAGGAAGCCGCGATGCGCCTGGAGACCGAACTGCAGGTCCTGCGCGGTTTCTCCACCGGCATCCGCGCCGAGCTGCCCTTCCGTGTCCCCTCTGTGGCTGGAGCTGTCCGCCGCGGTGAGATGCGCACCTTCGTCTATAACCACCTGCCCGGCGCCTCGCTGGAGCTGAGCGAACTCACGCGTCAGCCCGAGGCCGTCATCGATGACATCGGACGCACCATCGCTGCCATCCATGACCTGGACGAGGCCGTGGTGGATAACGCAGACCTGCCCCGGTACTCCGCGGAGCGCTACCGCCAGCGCCGACTCAATGAACTTGACCAGGCAGCCACCACCGGCGAGATTCCCGCCATGCTGCTGCGCCGCTGGGAGCACGCCATGGAGGACCGCGAACTGTGGCGGTTCTCCCCCGCCGTCACGCACGGCGACCTGCATGAGGACTCGCTGCTGATCGAAGGCGATCGAGTTGTAGCTGTAACCGGCTGGACCGATCTGCACAGCGGTGATCCTGCCGATGATTTCGCCTGGCTCACCGCCGCTGGCGATGCCGAGTTCACCGAGAAGGTCCTTCTTGCCTACCAGCGGCACCGCACAGGTGTGGCCGATGAGCACCTCATGCGCCGCGCCGCGCTGACAGCCGAGTTCGCACTGGCCCAGTGGCTTGTTCGCGGGCATGCGAGCGAGAACCCGGAGATGGTCACCGAGGCCAAGGCGCTGCTGGAGCAGCTCAAGGTAGACATCGAAACCTATGGCGGCCAGCCGATCGCGCTGACGCCCATGGAGGGTGAGGAGCCTGGTCCAGCGGCCGAGGTTCAGGATTCCCGTCCCGTGGCGCGCGCCGGCGCTGCCGCTACTGTGGCTGACACCGGAGAGTGGAGCGAGGACGGAGAGGACGACGACGAGCCCGCCGTCATCACCGATTCCGAGACCGCAGGTCCAGCGGAGAACGAAGAGGTCATCGACGACCCCGATGCCACCGGCAAGGTGCCCGCGTTCTACCCGCGGCCAGAAGCAGCCGATGAACCCACCGGGGCATTCCCAGCGATCACCGAGGAGACTCATCCGAGCGAGGACGGAGACCTTCCGATCCAGCCGGATGAGGCATCCGAGCGGCGAGCCAAGCAGAAGAACTTCTTCCCCTCGACCTCGGCAGCTTCAGCCGGATCAGCTTCTTCTGCAGCTTCTGCAGGCTCAGCCTCCTCTGCAGCGTCGGCGTCCTCCGCCACTTCGGCGCAGTCTTCGGAATCAGCGCAGTCCGCGTCTTCAGCGAGGTCGGCGGAATCTGCTCAGTCGGCAAGCTCCGCGGGTGATGAACCGCAGAACAGTGACACTCAGAGCGGGGACGAGTCGATCTATTCGCGCCACCCTGGCTTGCGACCGCCCGGAGCCTGACTCCCAAACTGGTATCAGCATGACCCTCAATGTCGAGGAACTGTGGCGAATCGGGAATGATCGCTGCCACCGCGCAGTTATCGGGTGAGTGTCTTCTCCCGATTGATCAGATCTTGAGGCCACATCTGCGCCGTGATGGGCGCGCACTCCACCGACCGGCTGCAGCACAGGATGACACTATGACCACGGCAGAAAAGACCTCTGCAATGCCGAAGTACACACGCAAACAGGTGGCTCTGGCCATCATTGCGTTGTCCATCGGTGGATTCGCCGTAGGTGTGACCGAGTTCGCCATCATGGGCCTGCAGCTGGAGGCCGTCCAGGACCTCGGCATCACCATCCCGCAGGCAGGGCTGCTGATCAGCGCCTACGCGGTAGGTGTGGTGATCGGTGCGCCGATCCTGTCCATCCTGGGCGCCAGACGTGAGCGCAAGTCCTACGCCATGCTGCTGCTGGGGGTCTTCATCCTCGGACATGTGCTCAGCTTCTTCGCCCCGAATTTTGAGACGATGCTGGTCGCTCGGTTCCTCTCCGGGCTGCCTCACGGAGCCTACTTTGCGGTAGCCGCGCTAATGGCGGCCGAGATGGCCGGACCTACGAAGCGCAGCCGGGCCATCGCCGTCGTCATGGGAGGCCTTGCCATCTCTAACGTGCTGGGCGTGCCGGTGGTCACGGCACTGGGTCAGCAGTTCGGCTGGCGCTGGATGTTCATCAGCGTGATCGTGTTGGCGCTGATCACCATGGCCGCAGTGGCTCGATACGCGCCGCGGCAGATGCCACCCGCCAAGGCGACCATGCGCTCTGAAATCATGGGGCTGAAGAATAAGCGACTCTGGGTGGGCATCATGCTTGCGGTGGTCGGCTTCTCAGGGATGTTCGCGCTGTACTCCTATATCGCGCCCGTCAGCACCGAGATCACCGGATTCAGCGAAAGCTCACTGCCATGGATCGTGGGACTCTTCGGCGCCGGCATGGTGGTCGGAAACTTCGTCGGTGGTTGGGCAGCGGATAAGTCTGTACTGGGCACCGTGGTCGTGGCGATGGGCCTGGTCGCGGTGTTCATGGTGCTCTTCGCCTACACCGCGCATATCCCGGCGCTGATGTTGATCTTCCTCTTCCTGGTGGGTGTCTCAGCCAGCGCGCTGGGCCCGTCGATGCAGACGCACTTGATCGATACCGCACCTGATGCGCCTCAGCTCGCAGCCTCCCTGCACCACTCGGCCTTCAACGCCGCCAATGCCCTTGGAGCACTCGTCGGTGGACAGGTCATCGCTGCGGACCTCGGTCTGCGTGCCCCTAGTTACGTCGGCGCGTTCGCCGCTGTGCTGGGCGTTATGGTCGCGCTCTACGCCATCCGTCTGACCCGCCTGATGAAGACTCCCCGCCAGGCGATCTGAGTCGCGCGCTAACCCAGGGTGTAGAGACCTCTGGCTAAGCTGAGGCCATGACTTCAGCTAGGCCATTCAGCACGAGCGCCGACGTCGCTGCAGAGAGTTTCGCAGGACGTCTTCGACTCTCCACCGCCGCTGACTGGGATGCCTCGGTGAATCACCGGTTCGTAGACCAGCTCTTTGCGGGGACTCTCAGTGATGAAGTCCTGGCGCGGTATCTGGTCCAGGATTATCAGTTCTTCGACGCCTTCATCGCGATGCTGGGGGCGTGCGTCGCGACCACTGATTCAAAGCCCGCGAGGCTACGGTTCGCGGCGCAGCTCGGGATGCTTGCCTCGGACGAGGATGGCTATTTTCAACAGACCTTCGACGAGCTGGAGGTCCCGGTCTCGGAGGTAATCTCCCCGGAGCTCAGCGCGCCCACAGCGGAGTTCATCGCTGCGATGTGGGAGGTGGCGGGCTCGAGGGACTATGCAGACCTGTTAGTCGTGCTGGTGATAGCGGAATGGCTGTACCTCGACTGGGGCGAGCGGGACCTCTCCCTGCCCGCAGCGCCGAAGCGCCGCGGATGGATCGACCTGCACCGCGGTGCGGAGTTCCGCGCCTGGACCCAGTTCCTGATCGATGAGCTCAACCGGGTAGCACCAGCTCTGGAGTCCGACGACGGCGCGCGATTGTCCGAACGGTGGAAGCGGATCGTGGCGATCGAGCGTGATTTCTTCGACGCGGCTTACGCGTCCGACGAATGAGCGTGCCATCACGTTTTCAGCCTGTGAAGTGTTGACGAGCGCCACGGAGATACTCCTCCAGCGCTTCCTCCTCAGGAAGATCCGTCCCCAGCACCGTCTGGCCGTGCTCCACGTAGAAGAACGAAGCCTCGATCTGCTCGAGCGGCACACCGTACAGGCGGTGGAAGGCTAACCGGTAGACCGCTAGCTGGATCTGTTTCTCGCGCAGGTCCTTGCCAGTAGGAACCATTCCCGTCTTCCAATCGACCAGGTCCCAGGTGCACCGCCGCATCTGGGCGTTGCGTTCCTCTGCGGACTTCAGCTCCCACCGATCGAAGTCTTCGGCCGTGAGGTCCTCGCCGGCGTCGTCCTTGCCAAAGATGGCGTCGATCCGCCCACGGATGACCACGCCGTCCAGTGAGGTTTCCACCGGTATCTCGGCGGCGTAGAGCTGCCGTTGCGCCCACTGCGTCTCGATGAAGCGTGCTTTGACCGTCGCAAGGTCGAAGGCGTCGTCGAGATCCTCGTCGCCGCGGTTGGGTTCCTCGATGCCGGGCAGACGACTGCGGGTCTCGTAGAATTCCTCGATCCATTCGTGCATCACGGTGCCGCGGCGTGCCGCCTGGGACGGTTTCACTGGAACGGGCCTGCGGGCGAATTCGGCCATGGTCTCGGCGTTCCGTGCCATACCGACCACACCGGAAACGCTGATGTGACCTGGGAACCTCGGCTTCCCCGTGCCACGCTGTTGCAGCTGCGCTCGGTCCACCACCCATTCGGCCTCTTGTTCCCACGGCGTCAATGGAAGAACACCCGTCTCAGCGGATTGGGCACGCTCCACGAGCGCGTCCTCCACTAGGAGGGCTGCCCGAGTCAACGCAGCTCGCCTGCCGGGCTGAACCTTCGGTGCTTCCACCGTATTGATCTGGGGCAGCGTGGTCTGCTCCGCCTCGGAGACCTGCCGGCGGTAGCGGCCGATCGGCAGCGGAGCCAGCGGATCATAGGGCCACTGTGCCCCGTAGAGGTCATTGCCCACGGGGTTGTCCTTCATATCGGCGACCTCAGCCCACTGAAGGGCTGCCGAGGCATCACCAAAACCATCGGCCACTTCGCGGATCTCCTCGAGGAACTCCGATGGTTCCTTTCCGGCAGAGGTGCCGTAGAAGCAGGCTCCGGTGCACAGCAACAGCTTCTTCGCACGTGTCACTGCCACATACGCCAGTCGACGTTCTTCCTCTCGACTGAAGTCCTTCACGTCCTCCGTGAAAACCCGGTTGTCTGAAGTGAACTGTTTCCAGCTGCCCACGCCCGCCGAGACCGCCCAGGAGCGCAGATCCGGCTGCTCAGATTCCCACTGCGGGATGCTGAGTCGATCCCCGCGCAACCTAGCCGGCAACATCCCGTTGCTACCGGTCCATCGGTCAGCTTTAGCGCTGGGAAACTTGTCCTCACGGAGCCCGGCCACCACCACGACATCCCATTCCAGACCTTTGGAGGCGTGAATGGTCATCAATTGAATCGCACCTGGGACCGGTTCAATGTCCGCCTGCTCCAGACCGCGCTCCTTATCCTGGGCGGCATCCAGCCAGTCCAGAAAGCTGCGCAGGTCAGGGGTGGTCTCGGTGGCCGCGTAGCTCTCAGCCTGATCAACCAACGCATCGAGCTGGCGGGCGGCGTAGTGCTGCTCCTCCCAGGGCCGGGCCGCGACTTCGATATCCAATCCCGTGTCGCTGACGATGCGCTGGATCAGCACACCGAGGTCTAGGGTGGCCCACTGGCGAAGCCTGCGGATCTGCTCCTTGGCCAGCAGCAGCCGGCGGTGCCCTTCGGACGAAAGCCCCAGATACTCGGCATGCTCGGGAGCGTCTTTGAGTCGTTCCAAGGCCTCCACCAAAGAGGCCCGTTCATCCATCTCCAGTTCGGTGGATTCGTACCGGTCCTCGGCATCGGTCACGCTCTCCACCAATTGCGCGCTCCCCTCTTGCTGCTCCGGAGCAGGTGTCCGCAGCCGCAGGCCCTCAAGGTCTCGCGCGGAACGCTGCAGCTGCAGCAGGTCGCGGGGGCCGATCCGATAGCGCGCCCCAGCGAGAATCCGAATCAACGCGTCAGAGCGTCCCGGGTCGGCGATCACACGAAGGTAGGCGAGCACCTCAGCTACCTCTGGGGTGCTCAGCAGACCGGACAGGCCTACCAGTTCGTAATCCAGCCCGGCGAGGCGCAGCTGCTCGGCGATCGTCTCCAGCTGCGCTCTCGTGCGCGCCAATACCGCACAGCTCGGGGCTTCATCCTCCGGGCCGGGACGTGTACCAGGCGACGTTTCAGGCTGCAGCACGGCGCTGAGCTGTTCGGCAATCGTCTGGGATTCTTCGACATCTGAGGTGTACCAGCCGTAGCGCACGGTCGCAGACTGGGCGCCGTCGGGCGGGCTCAGGGGTTTGAGCTGACCGCGCAGGTGCGCGTTATGGGCCCGCCATGGCTTATCGAGGGAGTCTGCGGCGTCGGGGGCGAACGGCGTCACCAGACGGTTAGCGACATCGAGAATGCGCTCCCCGTTGCGCCAGGCGATGGTGAGCTGCAGCAGCGCCGCGGGCCGGCGCTCATCCGTGGCGGGGTCCACTGCGGGGAAGGACTGCGGGAAGTCGAAGAGCTGCCCCGCGGAGGCACCGCGGAACCCGTAGATCGACTGGTTCGGGTCTCCCACGGCAGTGACCGCGTGGCCTACTCCAGAGCCTTGTACCCCAAAGAGGCTGCTGAAGAGCGCGAGCTGCGCGTAGGAGGTGTCCTGGAACTCGTCGAGCAGCACCACCTTGTACTTCTCCCGCTCGGCTTCTCCCGCACTGGGGACGTCCTGAGCGATCTGTGCGGCGAAGCGGAGCAGATCCCCGTAGTCCATCAGCCCCTCGGTGAGCTTCTTGTCCTGGTAGCGGCGGACCAGCTCGGCCATCTCGCGGCGTACCCGCAGCGCCCGGACAAGGTCGATCTGCTTGCCCTTCAGCTCGGCGCCGGCTTCCTGCCAGGCTTCCACCCGAGCAAGTTCGACGTCGAGGTGGGCCTCGACCGCCTCCGGGGACTGCAGATGTTCGGCGCAATCCCCCGCCAGGCGCATGACATATCCGGCGAGGTTCCCGGCAGATTGTTCCGCCTCCACGAGCACCTCGGCGCGGTCATAGGAGCTGACCAAACGGTGAACCAGCTGCCAGGCCTTGGCCTCTCCGATGAGCTGGGTCTCCGGCTCGAGACCGATCTGCAGACCGTACTCGGTCACCAGTGTGTTCGCGTAGGAGTGATAGGTGGAGACCGCTGGGGCGAGCAGCTCGGAGATATCGGCATGTTCCACGGTGTCGGAAACTTCCACGGGCACCACATCGGCCGGGGAGATCAGTTCTGCCTCCAGCAGCTGCTCAAGCTTCCGAGTGATCCGCTCGCGCAGCTCTCCGGCAGCCTTCTTGGTGAAGGTCACCCCGAGAATCTGGTCCGGGCGAACGATCCCGTTGGCCACAAGCCAGACCACTCGGTCGGCCATCGTTGCGGTCTTTCCGGACCCGGCACCTGCGACGACGAGCATCGGATCCAGACCGGATTCGATCACGGCCTGCTGTTCGGCCGTGGGGTAGTGCCGCCGCTCGGCAGGGATATCACGCTGCAACGCGTCGGCGATGTCCCGCGCGCTGTAGCGCGTCGTCTCCAGAGCTGTCATGGCTGGGTCACCTGCTTCGTGTTCTCGCAGAGGGGGCAGAGTGCGCCGACGAGGCAGCGTTGTTGATTCGGTGAGTGATAGGCGGAGAACACGCTCCCGCTCATCACCTGCGCGGCCTGGGTCAGCTGTTCCATCGGCCAGGTATCCTCGGCCTTGAGCGCTTCCTGCTGCTGCAGTATCGACGCCTTCGCGGATGTGCCCACTTGAAGCAAGGCTGCGCCGGCTCCTGATGTGTTTCTGGAAGAGTCCCGTGCGTCATCGATCTGAGCAATCGCTTGGTCCACCGCCCCCAATGCGACCAGCAGCTGATAGGACCCGAGCTGCCCGTGGGTCAGAATCTCAGCCTGAGATGGCTGGTGCTTTCCGGTCTTGAGGTCGATGACGAAAAGCTCCCCAGCCTCCGTGCGTTCCACACGGTCAATCACGCCCCGGATCAGCACAGAACGGGTCTGTGGAAGCTCCCCGGGTTGATCTGACGGCACCGGGATCTCCAAGCTGGCTTCCACCTCCAGCTCTCGCGCGATGACCTCCCGGCCTTGGCCTTCGACGTGACCGAAATAGCCCGCGAGCTTCTTGAGCATCACCCGGGCGCGGGAGCGATCCTTCTCGGTCTCCCAGCCCTCGTCCCGCCCCAGACTGTCCCAGCGCGCATCCAACTCCGCTGCCAGGACTTCCCGGTTGGTCTCGGCTGGATGGTGTTCCGCAATCTCATGGATCAGTGAGCCCAACATGCGGCTGAAATCTGTGGCTTCAACCCCGCCCGCTGCTCCGGTAAACCACTGCAGCGGAGACTCAATGGCCCCCTGCACCGAGGACGGTGACACCCGGACCGTGTCCTCTGGCTCCAGCAGCGGCGCCGTGGTGCTGAGTTCAGGCAGACCCCACCAGGTGTCCGGCGCTGCACCGATCAGTCCACCCTCGGCCAGGACCGCCAGCGCACGGGCCGCCGCCTTGCGCTGCGTCTCCGAGCTTTCCGCAGTGCCTGATTCCTCAGGCGGCGACGCATCATTGGGATCCTTATCCAACTCGGTCTGGATGCTGATCTCCAGGTGACGTCTCAGCTCAGCGATCAACCGAGGAGCGGTGATCGGTCGGGGGATGGCACCGCTGCGAGCAGACCGTTCCGCCGGCGGAACCACCAGGTCCAGCAGCATCGAAGGACTTTCCTCCTGAGCGTGCACAGCCACCGCGAAGAGCCGGTTCTTGGCCCGCGAGACTGCCGAGGCAAAGAGTCGGTATTCGTCTTGAAGCACATTCATCCGTTTGACCAGCAACGACTGGGCTGAGGCGTCCGCGCGGCCTTCTACGACGTCGACCAGATGCCCACTTCCGAGGAGCTGACCACGCGGATTCAAGTTCGGCCACGCGCCTTCCTGGAGCCCCGAGAGGATGACCGTGTCGAACTCACGTCCGGCCGCACTTGCCGGGGTGAGGACTTCGATCGCGGCGTCGGCGGCTGAGGTCTTGGCCAGCGTGTCCATCGGCAGTTCGAGACGTTCGATGTAGTCCACGAACCCGATAGCAGAGGCACCAGGGTTCTGATCGGAGAAGCGTTCGGCGGCCTGGAAGAGCGCCATGACGGCATCGAGGTCATGATCGGCACGTCGGCCCTCGGCGCTGGCCCAGCGGGTGAGTCCTGCCCAGTGCCGACTGACATCCGCGGCGTTCCAGATCTCCCACAGCAGCTCCTCGGGCCCACTGGAGGGTCCCACCGCGGAGTGCCCGGCGGCCAACATGGCCGCCACACGCTCGAGACCACGGGTCAGATGCTGAAAGCGCGACTGGGTGCGGACACTTTCGAAGACCGGGTCTGCCACGCTGTTCGCCGCGGCGACCAGCAGTTCATCGGAGCTGCGCGGCTCGCCGGCATCGGAAGCCTCCCGGAGACGACGGCGCTCCTGACTGCGCAGCACCTGGCGCAGACTGCGCAGGGTCATCGAATCGGTCTCACCATAACGGCTGGTCAAGAGTGCGAGGACCTCCTCCAGGGGCACAACCGGCGACTGCGACTCCCCGTCCGGATTCGGCCCGGGATTCGGCTCCGGGTTCGCCTCGGCGTTCACCCGGGCAGTCACGAGTCGGAGCACCCGCAGCAGTGGAGCCACGGCTTGTTCCTGGTTGAGGATGACATCACTCATGGACTGCCGAACAGGAACACCCTGGGTCTGGAACATCCGCACCAGTCGTTTCAGCACCGCTCCGTTGCGCGCGATGACTGCGATCTGATCGAAGGGAACGACATGCCGGTGATGCCGGTCCAGGACCTCCTGCAGGATGAACTGTTCCGCAAGATAGTCCCCCGGCACGATCTCGACCGCACAGGAACCCTCCTTGGGCTGTTCCTCCTCCGGTTCCGTCAGCAATGTGAGCCAGCGCTGCCGGGGTTGCTGCGGGCCGGCCGGTGAGATTCTGCGCAGGGCACGCGCATAGGCCTTGCCCACCTCGGCGCTGATCCGGTGATTCGCTTCCAGCACCATGACCCGGGGGTCAACTCCGGGCAGGCCCCCGTAGGAGTCGGGGGTCATCGCTCCGGAGATGCTGCGCCGCACAATGCCATCGATCTCGGCGTCGGTTTCTGGGTTCAATCCCAGTACGCTGCCTGCGGTGACCCGTCTTGGGGGAACGGTCCAGCTGCGCAGCTTATCCGGGCGGGCGCCCCGAAATCCCTGGACGGCGGTCTCGGGACTGGCGAAGGCGAGGACGTCTCCCCCGGCACCGATGAGCCGCAGCAGTCGGTACACCGAGGGCGTGGCTTCCTGCAGATCGTCCACGATGATCCGGCGGAGGCGTTGCCGCTCGGTCTCCAGGAATTCCGGGTTCTCCTCGAGCAGGTTACAGGCTTCGTTGATCAGCCCGGCGGGGTCGAAGGCGTCGGCGTTGGCACCGGCATCGAGATCTTCTCGGTAGAGCTCGTAGAGGTCAGCCGCTGCGTTCCACTCGGGCCGCCGGCACTGCTGCGCCAGTCCACGCAGCTGCTCCGGCGAGACCCCGTACTCGGCGGCGCGGTCGAAGAGTTCCCGGATCTCCTTGCGGAACCCGTCGGTACTGGCGGCCTCCTGCAGCGAGGCGGGCCATTCGATGGAGGGGAGCCCGCTGCTGGGGTCAGGTGCCAGCAGCTGGCGGATGATGCTGTCCTGTTCCGCACCGGATAGCAGACGCGGGCGACGCGCCTGGAAGGACAGAATCTCCCGTCTGCGCGCTTCACCGAGCAGCCAGAAGGCATAGGAGGCGAATGACCGTGAGGGCTGTTCAGAAAGGGAACCGCCACGGCCGCTGCTGTCACGAGTGGCCCAGCGCGACTCGATCTCATCCCGCAGGACTGCCGAGGTGGCTCGGGTGGGAGAGAGCACCAGCAGCCGGGTGGAGTCCTCGCCGGACTCAAGGTGCCGCAGCGCGAGCTCGATCACCAGAGAGGACTTGCCGCTGCCAGGCCCGCCGAAGCTGAGGATCGGTCCGTGACCTGGACTCTCGGCGGCGGCAAGCACCTGCCGCTGGTACTGATCGAACTCCATGGTCTTCATTCAATCAGAGGGCACGGACATGCCAGGCGGCCGCGGCGCAGGTTTCCACCCATGTCCTACGCGCGCGTTACCGTTATGCCATGGACGAGACCCCGGCTCTCTTTGAGATCACCCCGAGCAATGATTCCTGGCACACCCGTCGCAGGGTCGGCTTCGACCTGGAGACCACCTCGCGGGATCCCCGGGTCGCCAGAATCGTCTCCGCCGCGCTGGTGATCTTCGACGCCGAGGTTGAACGAACCGACGGTGTCCCACCAGGTCCCCCGGAACGAATCGTCCGCACGCGTGAGTGGCTCGTCGATCCAGGTGTGGAGATTCCGATGGAGACCACTGCGATTCACGGCATCTCCACCGAATACGCCCAGGCCAACGGGCGCTTGGCCGCAGAAGCGGTTGCCCAGATCACCACTGCTCTTGCCGAGGAGTTCGCCGCAGGCAATGCGGTGGTGGTGATGAACGCTCCCTATGACTTCACCGTGCTCAAATTCGAGGCGGAACGCCACGGTGTGGAGTTTCCCGAGCCTGTAGGAGTCATCGACCCGCTGGTGATCGATAAACAAGTGGATAAGTACCGCCGCGGAAAGCGGACGCTGAGTCATATGTGCACCCATTACGAGGTAGAGCTCGACGGCGCCCACTCAGCCACTCCCGACGCATGGGCTGCAGTGGAGGTCGCCTGTTCTCAGGCTGAGCGTTTCCCGCAGCTGCAGATCCCGCTGAATGAGCTTCATCGGCTCCAGATGGGGTGGAAGGTCGAGCAGTCCGCGGACCTGCAGGAGTATCTGCGCCGCACCAGGCCGGACGCCGAGGTCAGCCCCGCTTGGCCGGTGTAAACGCCAAGCGGAACCCGGTATGCCCCAGGGATGAATCTGCGGAGGCGGAGGTCCTCGCTGAGGTGCGGTAGCGGCGGCAGTAAGAGCTGTGGCACATATAGGACCCGCCACGCATGACCGGATCGGGGGTGTTGCTGCTGAAGCGAGCGTCGGTCCACTCCCAGACATTGCCGGTGGTGTTGAAGAGTCCGTAACCGTTGGGCTCGAAGGACCTCACAGGCTGCGTGCCTACCTGTCCGTCCACTCCCCCCGGGAACTCCCCGGGGAAGATGTTCATGCGACGCTGACCGTCGGGGTCCCGGACATCTCCCCACGGGTATGACTGCTGGTCCAATCCGCCGCGGGACGCGAACTCCCATTCCTCCTCGGTGGGCAGACGGGCTCCTACCCAGGAGGCGTAGGCCAGCGCATCGCGCTGTGACACCTGAGTGACTGGGTGGTCCTCATGGCCATCTGCAGTGGAACCGGCACCGGTCGGAGCAAACCAGGTGGCACCGGGGACTTGTCGCCACCACGACGTGGAACTCACCGGCGCCCTGGCCTGGTCCCGCATCTGCGCCGAGAGCAGCCCCTGGAACACCAGCGAGTCCCCATAGTGTTCCGCGTCCGTGACGTAGTCGGTGGCTAGGACGAACCTCGCGAACTCAGCTACGGTCACCGTGGTGGCGCTGATCGCGAAGGGATCGAGCCGAACTAGGCGGACGGGACCTTCTCCGTCCTCGGGGTATGCAGAAGGATCCTCGCTGCCCATCCGGTACTGCCCACCGGACAGTCCGATCATCTCCAGTTCCGGCGCCGCCGCGGCCGCCAATCGCGCCACAATCCTGGCCTTTTCGGGTGCTGGGACGTGGGAGGCAGGCGTCGTCGTCGTAATCTCCGGTGATCTCCCGGGACCGCAGCAGTGGCTGGAATGCTGGGTCATCTCCGTGTCATCCATGGCCTGAGCTCCTCGTTCTTCCCTGTCGGTGTTGCACTAGCCCTAAACCCTGGGGTGGCGCTGAAAATCACCTGTACCCTGGCCAGGCGTGCCACTCGCACTCAACCACGCGGATAACCATGTCAGTGCTCACCACGAAGGAGGGACACACTATGTCTGACCACCAGAACATCTCACACCACACCGGAACCGTGTCTCCACCGGAGCACTCATCCAGCGTCTCACCTCCGAACATTGTGATCATCCAGGCGGATCAGATGGCTGCCCAGGCGCTCGGTGCGTACGGTGACACTGCCGCGAAGACCCCGCACATCGACGAGCTCGCCGAGCACGGCGCCGTGTTCGACCGCGCGTACTGCACCACTCCATTGTGCGCCCCCTCGCGGGCCTCGATGATGACCGGGGTGATGCCCTCTGATCTGGGGTGCTTCGACAACGGCGACGACTTCCCCTCCTCGGTTCCCACGTTCGCGCATCGCCTCCGCCACGCTGGATACCACACCGCTCTGGTGGGCAGGATGCACTTCATCGGCGCTGATCAGCACCATGGCTTCGAGGAACGGCTCACCACCGACGTCTATCCCGCTGACTTGGACATGGTCCCCGACTGGACGCTGCCGCTGGATCAGAAGCTGCAGTGGTATCACGACGCCGATGCTGTCTTCACCGCCGGAGTGTCCAAGGCCTCGGTCCAGCAAGACTTCGACGACGAGGTGGGTTTCCGCAGTCTGCGCCACCTCAATGATCGGGTCCGCGCGAACCAGGCAGCGAAGGCTTTGGGAGATGCGCCGCAGCCCTTCCTCATGGTGAGCAGCTTCATCCACCCACACGACCCCTATGAACCACCGCAGGAGCACTGGGACCGCTTCGCCGGTGCACACATTCCAGACCCGGCTCACCCCGAGGTGCCCGATGCCACGGAGGATCCGCACAGCCACCGGTTGCGCGCAATGAGCGGCTTCGATCAGCGCTATCCGGACGTCGATCAGGTACGCAATGCGCGCCGCGCCTATTACGCGGCAGTGAGCTACATCGATGACCACGTGGGCAGGATCCGCGAGCGCCTGGAGACCCTGGGCCTCATCGAGAACACCGTGATCCTGGTGACCTCCGATCACGGAGACATGCTCGGCGAGAAGGGCCTCTGGTACAAGATGTCCCCGTACGAGCGTTCCTCCCGGGTTCCGCTGATCGCCTATGGACCGAAACATCTGGTGCCACAGGGGAGGTTCCAGACCCCGGTCTCGCTGCTGGACCTGATGCCTACGCTGGTGGATCTGGCTGGCGAACCTGCACCACAGGCCGCTGGGGACTCTCTCGTGCAGATTGCGAAGCGCGAACTGGCGGGTGAGATGGGAACCGAGGACCGCCCGGTGGTCATCGAGTACCTGGCTGAGGGCACCTACCGTCCGCAGCTGACGATTGTTCGCGGCCAGTACAAGTACATCCTCTGCCCCGGGGATGCGGACCAGTTCTTCGACCTCGCCGCGGATCCGGAAGAGCTGCACAATGCAGCCCGGGATCAGCAGTACTCAGCGATTGTGGGTGAGCTGCATGATGAGCTCAACGACCGCTATGACCTTGCGGCGCTGGAATCCGGGATTCTGGCTAGCCAGGATCAGCGCAGGCTCGTGGCCGAGGCGCTGAACATGGGACGCAAGCGCGCCTTCGATCACAATCCGGAGCCCGAGCAGCGCTATGTACGCGGTGATTTCTGGACCGCTCTGGAGTACGGCACGATCCGCGACGGCAACCGCTGAGCTGACTGTTCCGTCATCCATTGGGCACTAATGGGTGGAATGACCTCGTAAAACAGGTTCATTCCACCCGTTTGTGCCCAACAGATGGGATTGGGGACTCGCGTTGCCTGCTTGGGAGTGAATCCCGGGCCGAAGTGGCCTCTCGGCCGCCGCCTCCCCCTCCCCCGGTAAAGTTCATCCCCATGCGCGCAATGGTGATGACAACGATCGCGGCACCTCTGGAGGTCCGCGAGGTGCCCGAGCCCACTGCACCGGCGAATGGCGTCGTGGTGCGAGTCCACGCCACCGGCCTCTGCGGAAGTGACTGGCATGCCTGGGCTGGACATGAGGAGCTCACCCTCCCCCATATCCCAGGGCATGAACTGGCAGGAGTCATCTCAGCCATCGGCCCCGAAGTGCAGAATTGGTCAGTGGGTGACCGTGTCACCGTGCCCTTCGTGTGTGGATGCGGAACCTGCGAGTGGTGCCGCTCCGGAAACGCGCAGGTGTGTCCGAATCAGGAACAGCCAGGCTTCACCCACGCCGGTTCCTTCGCTGAGTCGGTCGCACTACATGCCGCCGATACCAACCTGGTGGCCATCCCGGAGGGAGTCTCATTCGAGGCCGCCGCCGCGCTGGGCTGCAGGTTTGCGACGGCGTACCGCGCACTCACTGCCCGTGCCAAGGTAAAACCGCGCGAGTGGGTCACCGTGGTGGGAGCCGGCGGGTGGGTCTGAGTGCGGTGATGATTGCCAAGGCGCTGGGCGCCCAGGTGATCGCGGTGGACCGCAGTCCCGAGGCACTGGAGGCGGCCCGGAACCTCGGCGCCGATCACGGCATCCTCGCGGACGGTCAGGACGTGCCCGCCGCCGTCCGAGAGATCACCGGCGAAGGCTCCCAGATCAGCGTGGACGCCGTCGGGAGTGAACAGACTTGCGCGTCGGCGATCCTGAGTCTGCGCCGGCGCGGACGGCACGTCCAGATAGGGCTGTTGCCCACCGAGACCGGGCTCTCCCAAGTCCCGATGGCCCGCGCCATCGCCTACGAACTGGACCTGTTGGGAAGCCACGGCATGGCTGCGACCGACTATCCCGGAATGCTCGCGCTGATCGCCCGGGGCACCCTGCGGCCACAGGATCTCATCGAACGAGTCGTCGGGCTTGAGGAGGCAGCGCTTCTGCTGCCAGATCAGCCCAAGTCAGGCACACCTGGGATGACCATGATCGACCCAGCGCTATAAACCCTAGACCGCTGATGCTTCAATGCTGCTAGGCGCTCAGCGGGGCTGGTGATTCAGCGAGGCTGAGCCTGCGCGGCCGCCTTCGCGGCGCCAGGAAGGGCATCCAGGATGCGAGCGATCGCGGAGTCGTCGTGCGCTGAAGACAAGAACCAGGCCTCGAAGACGCTCGGCGGCAGGTACACCCCGGCGTCGAGCATCGCGTGGAAGAACGGTCCGTAGCGGAAGGTCTCCTGCGCCTGAGCCTGGGCGTAGGTGTGCACGCCAGTGGCGGAGGTGCCGAAGGCCACAGAGAACAGCGATCCCACCTTCTGCAGGCTGTGATCCACCCCGGCGTCGTCCAGCGCGGCGGTCAGCGCGTCGGCAACGATCTGCGCCTTCTCATCGACATGGGCGTAGACCTCTGCGGTGGCGTTGCGCAGCGTAGCCACGCCGGCGGCCATCGCCACCGGATTCCCCGAGAGCGTGCCTGCGTGGTAGACGGGACCGGTGGGCGCCAGGTGCTCCATGATCTCGCGACGACCGGCCAGCGCGGCGGTGGGAAGTCCGCCGCCGATCACCTTCCCAAAGGTGAACAGGTCTGGCTCCCAGCCTTCCACGCGTCCGGAGGCACCCCAGTACCCGGCCTCGGTGATCCGGAAACCGGTCATCACCTCGTCGAAGATCATCAGCGCGCCGTGGCGCTGAGTGATCTCCCGGATGAAGGCGTTGAAGCCAGCGTCAGGGACCACGACGCCCATATTGGCCGGGGTCGCTTCGGTGATCACTGCGGCGATGTTCTCGCCATGTTCAGCGAAGACCGCCTCGAGCGCGGCGCGGTCGTTGTATTCCACCACGATGGTCTCCGAGGCCTGCGCCTCGGTGACACCCGCTGAGCCTGGCAGCCCCAGGGTGGCCACGCCGGATCCGGCAGCTGCAAGCAGACCATCGGAGTGCCCGTGATAACAACCGGCAAACTTCACCACGATATTGCGACCGGTGACCCCGCGCGCCAGCCGTACAGCAGTCATAGTGGCTTCGGTGCCGGTGGAGACCATGCGAATCATCTCCGCGCCGGGAACCCGTGCGCGCACCAGTTCCGCCAGCTCGGCCTCGGATGGATGGGAGGTGCCGAATCCCAGGCCGGCGTCCACGGCGGCATGGACGGCGGCGATCACCGCTGGGTGCTTATGCCCCAGAAGAGCCGGGCCCCAGGAACCCACGAGGTCCACGTATTCAGTGCCCTCGGCGTCGGTGAGATAGGGCCCCTCGGCGGAGACCATGAAGGTGGGTGTTCCGCCCACCGAGCCGAAGGCGCGGACGGGCGAGTTCACTCCCCCGGGCATGAGCTGGCGGGCGGTGTCGAAGAGTTCCTTGTTCGAGGTCATCGTGGTGCAGGGTCCTTTCAGCTGACCGGCGGGAAGCCGGCGTCGGTGCGGGGCTCGTCGGTCGGTCCAGTGCCGGTGCGGGGCTCAGCAGCGTTCGGCTCAGCGTCTGTTGGTGCAGCAGCAGCTGAAGTCGTATGCGGCGTGATCGGAGCCTGCGCGGGCGCTGCAACCGACACCGGGCCTGAGACTGACGCGGCTGCGCCAGCCATATCCGCGCGCAGCCATCCGGCCACCTCGGCGGCGTAGTAGGTCAGCACATTCGTTGCCCCGGCGCGGCGAATCGCGATCAGCGATTCGGTAATGACGGTGCGCCGGTTGATCCAGCCGTTGGCCGCGGCGGCCTCGATCATGGCGTACTCCCCGGAGACCTGATAGGCCGAGACCGGGACGTCGCTGATGCTGGCGACATCGGAGAGGATATCCAGATAGGCGCTCGCAGGCTTGACCATCACCATATCGGCGCCCTCGGCGAGGTCGAGCTCCACCTCGCGCAGCGCCTCGGTTCGGTTCGGCGCATCCATCTGGTACTGCTTGCGGTCCCCGCTGAGCTGAGAGTCCACGGCCTCACGGAAAGGTCCGTAGAAGCCGGAGGCGTATTTCGCGGCGTAGGCCAGGATCGGCACGTGCTGATGCCCTGCCTCGTCCAGCGCCTGTCGGATCACGGCCACCTGACCGTCCATCATGCCCGAAGGAGCGACGACGTCGGCGCCCGCCGCCGCCTGGACGATCCCCATCTCCGCGTAGATCTCCAAGGTGGCATCATTGTCCACCTCGCCGGCCTCGTCGATGACACCGCAGTGCCCGTGATCGGTGAATTCATCCAGGCACAGATCGCTCATGACCACCAGATCATCGCCGACCCGTTCCTTCACGGCGCGGATCGAACGGTTCAGGATTCCATCCGGGTCCAGTCCTGCACTGCCGGTGGCGTCGCGGGTGGCCGGAATCCCGAAGAGCACGATGCCGCCCAGGCCAAGGTCGCGTGCTTCCTCGGCCGCGCGGAGCAGAGAAGCTTCACTGTGCTGCACCACGCCGGGCATGGAACTGATCGGAGCGGGCTCGGTGAGTCCCTCACGGACGAAGACCGGCAGGATCAGGTTCGCCGGATGCAGACGGGTCTCGGCCACCAACCTGCGCATTGCTGGACTGCGCCGCAGTCGGCGGGGGCGCTGTTCTGGAAAGCTCACGGGTGACTCCTGATCTTCAGGCGGATGGCGGTCGGTGCGCTTGGGCTGCTGCATTCGTGGTGCTGGTCCTGCGTGCTGGCGCTGCATCTCTGATGCGCGGCAGACGGTGTCGGCCCAAGCGTGACGCCGCTGGTCAGTCTAGTTCTCAGCGGCCGAGCGCGGCCAGGACAGCGTCGGCACTTGGCTCAGGGAGAACACGCGCGGCGGGAATGCCGCGCCGCAGCAGAGTTCTCGCAGTGGGCCGACCGATTGCCAGGAGGCGCACCCGCTCGGGAACACCGAGGTCGGCAAGCGCGTCGGCGGCTGAGGAGCTGGTGACAAGCACGACGACGGCGTCCACCCCGGTGAGTCGGTCTCGGCGAAGGTCCGCAGTGACCTGCCCTAGATCGAGGATGTCAGCAGCGTCGGGAGGGGGCAGCAGGCGCCGCTCCGGCGCTCCCGTGGAAAGTTCTCCATCAACCACCAAGCAGTCAGTTTCATAGGCGTTGATCTGAGTGACCTCCCAGCCCAAGGCCGCGAGTCCCTCGCGCAATTCGGAGCGGGCCTGCGCCGACTGCGGCAGCAATAAGCGACTCACTGATCCAGAAACCGGGCCAGGGATCTCCTGAATCACACCCGCGGCGCTCTTCTCCCCGGTCGGCATCCAGGGCCGGGTGATGCTGGTGAGCTCCGCCAGGACGTGAGCAGTTCCAGGTCCAACGACGCCGACGCGTACCCCGTCTGGGACCGTGCCGTCCCAGCCCAGCTTTAGCAGGGCACGGACAGTATTGGCACTGGTGAAGAACACCCACTCGAAGTCCCCGGCACGTAGCCGATCCAGCGCCGTCGTCAGTTCTGCGACGTCTTCGGGGAGGCGCTGCTCAGTCACCGGGAGAAACTGAACCTGGAGTCCAGCCGAGCGCAAACCCGCTTCCAGCGGACCGGCCTGTGCGGGATCTCGGGTGAGGGCAATGCGCATGGTCTCAGCCTCTAGGAATCCACCACGTGCTGCAACAGCCCGAAGTCCTCGGCGAGCAGCTGATCGGCGACCATCGTGCCGAGCTGAACGGCGCGCTGGATTGAGACGACTCGGTCGGCACCGGCCTCGATCGAGATCTCGGCCCCCGCACGCTGGACCTGGGTGCCGTCGGGCGCGCAGATGACCGAATCCAGCCGGAGGGTGGCACCGCCGTCGGGGTTGTCGTCATAGCGCGCAAGCCCACCGATAGGGGCCGAACACCCGGCATTGAGCCGGGCGAGCAGACCTCGCTCAGCGGAGGTCTCCAGCCGGGCAGGAATATCGTCATAGAGCGCCAGCGCCATCCCCAGCGGAGCCGCAGGATGGGCGTCCTCGGCGCGGACCTCTACTGCCAGCGCTCCCTGACCTGGGGCTGGAAGCATGACCTCGGGCGGGATCAGCTGAGCAATATGGTGCTCAAGTCCAAGCCGCTTCAGTCCGGCTCCCGCCAGCACGACGGCGTCCAGGTCCCCCCGCGCCGCATTGGGCGCCTGCGGGGAGGCTTCTGCCGCGGCTTCATGGCCACGGACCCGGGCGAGCCTGGTCCCCACATTGCCGCGGATATCCACGATCTGCAGATCAGGACGCACAACCCGCAGCTGCGCCGCACGCCGCGGAGAACCGGTCCCCACCTTGGCGCCGCGAGGCAGCTTCTCCAGCGGCACGTCATCGGCCGAGCAGAGCGCATCGCGGACATCTTCGCGCACAGGCACCGAGGCGATGGCCAGGCCCTCAAGATCCTTGGCAGGCAGGTCCTTGAGCGAATGCACCGCCACGTCACAGGTCTTGTCGAACAGCGCCTGCCGCAACGCCGAGGCGAAGACCCCGGTCCCGCCCATCTGCGCCAGCGGACCGGTGAGGATGTCCCCCTCGGTCTTGACGGTGATCAGCTCATAGCCCTGCTCCGCGTGACCGGCGAGCGCCTCGGCCGCCGTCGTCGTCTGGGTCAGTGCAAGCTTGCTGCCGCGGGTGCCGACTGTGAAGGTGCCCATCTAGCTCCTTGCGACGTCTTTGCGGAACCGGGTGCAGTTGCAGGGACCGCAGATGCCGGACCAGTCGCCAGGCACGACCTGCTCGCCGAAGCCGACCGGCTCACCGTTGACGCCCTGGAGGTATTCGCTGAGCACGTCCACCAGACCGGCGACGAACTTCTTCTGAATCCCCGGTGTGGCAGCGCGGTGGTAGGCCAGGCCGAGCTTCGCGGAGGTGTCCTTGGCCTCGGTGTCGAGGTCCCACAGCACCTCCATGTGATCGGAGACGAAACCGATGGGCATCACCACCACACCCTCGACCCCGGCTTCGGCATATTCCTCGATGGCGTCGTTGATATCGGGTTCCAGCCACGGCGTGTGCGGGCTTCCGGAGCGGGACTGGAAGACCAGCGAGTGCTCCAGACCCTCGGCCTCCGGCACCACACTCATGAGGTGGCGGGCCACCGCGAGGTGCTCCGCGCTGTAGACATCCGTGCCGTACTCCTCGATCACCCGATCCGGGCCCATGGCCTCGGCGTTGCGGCTGGGAATGGAGTGCGTCACGAAGACGATCTTGGGCTTCGCTTCAGTCTTGCCGGCCTGGTCCAGCTGCTCGCGGACATCGGCGATGCCTGCCGCCAGCGCATCCTTGAACGGGTCGATGAAGGCTTTGTCCATGAAGAACTGCCGCACCTTGACCACGCTGAGCTCCTCGCGAAGCCCTGTGGAATCCAGGGTCAGCGAGAAGTCCTCACGGTACTGCCCGCAGGAGGAATAGCCGTTATAGGCGGAGGTGACCAGCGCGAGGATGCGTCGGTGACCGGCCTCGTGCATCTCCTTGAAGGTCTCGGTGAAGAAGGGCTTCCAGTTGCGGTTGCCCCAGTAGATCGGGACGTTGAGCTGGCGATCGGCGATCTCGGCCTCGAGCGCAGCCTTGAGGTCGCGGTTCTGTTCATTGATCGGGCTCACGCCGCCGTTCGCGCGGTAGTGCGTGGCGACCTCTTCGAGCCGCTCATCGGGGATTCCGCGGCCGGCGGTGACATTGCGCAGGAACGGAAGGACGTCATCCTGGCCCTCAGGTCCGCCGAAGGAGGCAAGCAGGATGGCGTCGAAGTTGCCTGGCTCATCTGTGGTGGAACCCTCGGCGTAGTCCACCGGCAGCGGAGCCGGTGCCTCGGCAGCCTCGGTCTGATCCTCGGTGCCAGGCGTAGGGGTCGAGCGCGAGGACTCCGCCACTGCCGACGCGGCTTCGGTCTCCGTGGGGTGATCCTGGGTCTCGGTGGGGTGGTCTTGGGTCTCGGAATTTGAAGGAGTAGTCATCACAGCAGGACCTCAGCGATCTCCGACGCGGTCTTGAGCCGGCGTCCGGTGTAGAAGGGAATCTCATCACGCACGTGATACCTGGTCTCAGACTCGCGGAGCTTGCGCATCATATCCACGAGGTCGGTCAGCTTGGGTGCTTCCAGCGCCAGCAGCCACTCCCAGTCGTTCAGCGCGAAGGCCGAAGTGGTGTTGGCGAGCACTGAAGGGAATTCCTGCCCGAGCATGCCGTGTTCGCGCAGCATCTTGCCGCGCTTGGCAGGGTCCAGCAGGTACCAGTCATAGGACCGGTTGAACGGGTAGATGACCAACCAATCCTCCGGGGCCACCCCGAGGGCGTAGGCCGGGACATGGCTGCGGGAGAACTCTGCAGTGCGGTGCACGCCCATGGCGGAGAAGGCGATCCGGGTGCGGGAGAACATCTCGGTGCGCCGGATCTTGCGCACGGCGGCCTGCAGATCCTCGGCCGAGGGACCGGTGACCCAGGTCAGCACATCGGCCTCGTCCCGCATGGCGGAGACGTCGTAGGTGCCGCGGAAGGTCACCTCCTGCTCGGCGAACGTGGTCTCGAGCTCATCGAACTCGACCTCCACATTGGCACCCTGCGGCGCAGACCCGGTCCGCGCGAAGACGGTGTAGAGAGTGAACCAGTCTTTACCTGAGGCGTTGACCTCTTCTGGCGTTCGCAGGGCGTTGTTCCCGTAGCTCACAGATGCCTCCATCAGCATTGATTCTCGGTCTGGGACCCAGTGAAAATGTCCCAGTACCAGCTTATCGCCCGGCCTCCGACGGTTTTCTACATGACGTCGAAAAACGTGATGGATCGCTCAGCCGTGGTGACTCAGAATGGTGGCCGCGGCGGCGCGCGCGTCAGGCACCACGCGGGCAAGTCCGGTTCCTGCGAACCAGGCACCGATCATGTGGATATCCCGTGGCGCCCCCTGGGCTGAGGTTCCTTCGGCGGAGGTCCCGTCAGCGGAGGCGCCCTGTGCGGAATGCTCAGCGAGTCTGGTGCGCAGCGCGGCAATGCGTTCTGCGTGGCCGGCCGAGGTCTGCGGCAGGGCTTTCCGCCAGCGGATCACTCCGGCCTCAAGGATCTGCTCCGGCTCGATCGGCAGTCCGAATAGCAGCCCAAGATCTACCGCTGCCGCCGCGAGAAGCTGCTCATCGCTGGAATCGGCCCCGAGTGCATCGTGGCGGTGCTCGCCCACCCGTCCGTAGGAGAGCCGGACGACGTGGTGGCCAGGACCGTGCGCCTGGGTGACGGCGAGATCTGCCCATTCCCATTTCGAACTGATGTGCGTCATGGCCTTGGCTTCGATCCGCGACACCTGTGGTGAGACCAGCACCCCGGTTCCGCGGGGATGGGCATCCAGCTCGGGGGCGTCGACGATCATGGAGACCAGGGCGACGCCGGGTGCCGCAGTCGGGCGCCCAGCCTGCTTTGGGTCCGGCTTTGAGTCCGGCTGCCCAGCCGACACCTCGGTGCTGTCCCGGTCTGATTCCACCGACGCCGGTGTCAGCCCGGTCAGGTCCAGGCCACTGAGGTCCACGATCCCTGAGGCCAGCTGCACCGCGGCGGGCGCGTCCAGGGCCAGGATCACGTGATCAGGTGCCCGCCGAAGCGGATCGGCTCCCTGCGCTGAGACGCTCCACAGTTCTGCGAGATCTGTGACCGGTGTGTTCATCCTGATCTGCGCTCCCAGGCGGATCAGTTCCTCCTCCAGCGTGTAGACCAAGCGGTTGAGCCCGCCGTAGAGGGAGTTCACGGCAGATCCAGCCGGCGCCTTGGACTTCACGAGTGCGACAGCCCTGGCCAGGGACCCCTCGCGCAGCATTGCCTCGAAGAGACCGGGCGCGGCATTGCTCATATCGAGATCATCAGGCTCCGCGGAGTGGACTCCGGAGACGATCGGGGTCACCAGACGGTCCAGCACCGCCTGACCCATCCGATCACGCACCACCTCGCCGAGGGTGATCTTGCCACCGCGGGACTCATATTCACCGGCCCAGCCCTCGGTGGGGGCCACCAGATCCTCAGCGGCACGCTGTGCGGCATCCTCACCAAGGATGGCCACCACATCTGCAGCGAGCGGGTCCGCAGGGATCCCGAGAATCCCGGTGGCCGGAAGAGGTGCCGCGAGGTCTGGGAGCTGAAGCCAGGCGGAGGAATGCTGCGGCGCCACCACCTGGTCGTCGAGACCGAGCTCCTGCAACAGCTTAGGCACCACGGGTGAGCGCGTCGCGAAGGCCTCAGCCCCGGCGTCGTAGGCGATCCCACCCATCACGTGGGCGCCGATGGCTCCACCCAGACGGTCCCCCGCCTCAAAGATCTCCACGCTGCAACCAGCTCTGGCGAGGTCCCAGGCGGCGATGAGCCCGGCGATACCGCCACCGACCACAACGATATGCGGCGAGGCCTTCACTGCCTCCGGCTCAGCCGTATGCGACGCCTCGGGCTCAGCAACATTTAGAGCCTCCGGCTCAGCAACGTTTGGAGCCTCGGGCTCAGGGCTCGTCTGGGTGTTCATTCAGGCGAGACTCAGTCCTCGTAGCCGATCTCATGGATCAGGCTCACCACGCGGGTCAGCACCTCCGGATCGGTCTCCGGGGGCACGCCGTGGCCCAGGTTCAGCACATGTCCGGCAGCTCCAGAGCCTGCGGCGATGACCTCGCGCACATGAGCCTCGAGGACAGACCAATCAGCCTGCAGCAGCGCCGGGTCGATGTTTCCCTGCAGCGGAGTCTCCGCACCGACTCTCCGGGTCGCTTCGGCCAGGTTCAAGCGGTAGTCCACACCGACGACGTCGGCGCCCGCCACCTTCATCAGGTCCAGGATCTCTCCGGTGCCGGTGCCGAAGTGGATCAGCGGCGCGGTGATGCGGTGACCTTCGGGGGTGGTCCCGCCGAGGTCTTTGACGTGGGAGAAGGCTTCGGTGGAGTGCGACTGGACATGGCGTGCATAGTCCTCGCGTCCCAGCGATCCGGCCCAGGAGTCGAAGAGCTGTGCCGCCGAGGCACCGGCCATGAGCTGGGCGCGCATGAACCGTCCGGAGACCTCCGCTGCCCAGCTCGCGAGTGCGTTCCAGGTCTCAGGGTCCGCGTGCATCATCGTGCGCGGGCCCAGGTGATCACGGGATGGTTTGCCCTCCACCATGTAGGCAGCAAGTGTGAAGGGCGCGCCGGCGAAACCGATCAGCGGCGTGGAGCCAAGCTCGGCCACGGTGCGCTTCACGGCTTCGGTGATGGGCGCGAAGGCGGCGTCGTCAAGGGTGGGCAGCGCCTCGACGTCGGCCCGGGTGCGCACTGGGGTTCCCAGGACTGGTCCGATCCCCGGCTGGATCTCGACGTCGACCCCCGCCAGGCGCAGCGGGATGACGATATCGGAGAAGAAGATGGCGGCATCCACATCGTGGCGACGCACCGGCTGCAGCGTGATCTCCGAGGCAAGAGCTGGATCGAGGCAGCTGTCGAGCATCGTGGTGCCCTCCCGCAGCGCCCGGTATTCGGGCAACGAACGCCCAGCCTGGCGCATGAACCACACGGGTCGGCGGTGCGGACGTGTGATATCGCCCGCACTGTTACGCCCGCCGCGATACTGATTGAGCAGGGCAGAGTCCGCCGTGAGCCCGGTGAGCAGCGGGTGGTCACTGGGCAGTTGTGCCGCGGAACCCTGAGATTGCACGGCGGCCCGCGGAACCGCAGTCACAGAGCCGGTGGCCGGGGAGGACGCGGCCATGCCGGCGAAAGATCCAGAAGTCATATCCCACATTCTCCACTTTTCCGCGGCACAGTTCGACCCGCTGTAGAATCAATGACGTCGTGGTACTCATTTCATTAGTCGCCACCCACACAGAGCTCGACCTCGAGACGGTGGGAACACTCAGCTCAGGAGCGGCCAAACTGGCCGGTTCTGTTCACATGCCTGCCGTGACACTTTCCACCTGCAACCGCATGGAGATCTACGCCGAGTCCACGGGCAGCTCCGAAGACGCGGTGGCCTCCACCCGCGAGGAGCTCCTCGACGCCGTGGCCGCCTCCTCCGGACTGGACCGCGAAGTAGTCAGCCGCTCCTTCCGCACTCTGGTGGAGGACGAGGCCGTCTCTCATCTCTTCGAGGTGGGCGCAGGTCTGGATTCCGCCGTCATCGGCGAACGTGAGATCGCCGGGCAGGTGCGCAAATCCCTGGCCGATGCCCAGCACGCCGGCACGATCTCCGGCAACCTCACCAAGCTCTTTGAAACCGCCTCACGCACTGCCAAAGATGTCGGCACGCGCACCGCACTGGGTTCACGCGGACGCTCGATCGTCTCAGTGGCGCTTGACATCGCCGGAGACATGCGCGGAGACGGCGTCGCGTTCTACCCCGGGGCAAAGGTCGTGCTGATCGGCACGGGCGCGTATTCGGGGACCTCTCTGGCCCAACTGGTGGAGCGCGGGGTCACCGATATCGGTGTCTTCTCCGGTTCCGGACGCGCCGAGGAGTTCGTCGCCGAGCGTGCAGGCGGAGCCAAGGCCCTGCAGATGCAGGATCTTCCTGCCGCATTCCGCGACGCCGATGTCATCATCGGCTGCTCCGGCGGCAACAGGCGCATCACCGCCAAGGAGGTCGCGAACCTCGCAGGGCTCACCGGTGACGCACCCCGGCGGAAGCCGCTCACGCTCATCGACCTGGCCCTCTCCCACGACTTCGATCCCGATGTCGCCGATCTCGAGGGCGTGGAGCTGATCACCCTTGAATCCGTGAAGATGGCTGCCCCCAGCGAGACCGAGGATTCGGTGCAGGAGGCGCGCGACGTCGTTCGCTCAGCAGTGGCGCAGTACCGCACCGAACGTCGTGAACGCTCTGCAGATGACGCGATCATTGCGCTGCGCCAGCACACCCAGTCCCTCCTGGATGAGGAGATGGACAAGGTCCGCAAGCAGCATGGCTGCACCGGTGCCGCCGAAGAGGTGGAGTTCGCCGTGCGTCGGATCATGCGCAAGCTGCTGCATACTCCCACGGTCCGTGCGCGGAAGATGGCCGCCGAGGGCCGTACCGAGGACTATGTGCGCGCACTCGAGGACCTGCATGGAATTGTCGTCCCGGTGCGCGAGGAACCTGCCCGCGCAGCCCCGGCGAGGCGACGTCGCGTGGAGGATTTCTCCGCGGCCGAGCTTGCCCAGATGGCCAGCTACCTGCGCAAGGTGCCAGCGGGCGGCTTCTGCCAGCACCACCAGCCCGGCGAGTTCGAGATCGAACGCATCGACGCCGTGCGCGATCTGCCCATCCGCCGCGCCAGCTAAAGACACCAGCGAGAGATTCCAGCTAGAGACACCCGCTGAACGAAGAAAGCCCGGCCCCGCTTCTGCGGGACCGGGCTTCCTCGTGTGGACTAGTTCAGGCCCTGCTCGCTGAGCCATTCGGTGGCCAGATCAGCCGGATCGGCCTGATCTTCCACGCTCTGGCTGTTCAGCGAGACGAGCTCCTCTGCGCTCAGCGCAGCGTTGACCTCATCGATCACCGCAGCAGCATCTTCATCCACCCGCTCGGAGACCACTGGGATCACGTTCTGCGGAAGCACCAGCTCCTCGGTGTCCTCGAGCACGACGAGGTTCTCAGATTCGATGCTCGGATCGGCGCTGTATAGGTCAGCAACCTCAACATCACCCTCCAGCAGTGCATCAAGGGTCAGCGGTCCACCGGAATCCTGCACGGGCACCACGGTGATGTCCACACCGTAGACATCCTGGAGACCCTCGGGGCCGTAGGGGCGAGTCTCGAACTCTGAGTTCGCAGCGATGCGGAGATCTTCGATCCCTGCAAGGTCAGCAACCTCGGTGAGATCGTTCTCCTCGGCGAACTCAGAGGTGACCACGAAGCTGTCCTGGTCGGTCGCCTCAGCGGGCTCCAGCACGCGCAGGCCATCGGGCAGCGTGGACTCCAGCTCCGCGGTGATCTCCTCGAGCGTGGCGGCATCCGAGGCGTCGTCGTAATACTGCAGGAAGTTGCCGGCATATTCGGGGAAGACGTCGATAGCGCCGGATTCCAGCTCCGAGACATAGACCTCGCGCTGACCGATCTCGAATTCCCGTTCCACCTCGATGTCGGCAGCCTCTAGCGCCTGCGCGTAGAGCTCGGCAATGATCGTGTTGGAGTAATACTGCTGGGAGCCGACGACAAGAGCTTCGCCCTGGGCACCTTCGCTCTCAGCATCTTCTTCGAGCGGGTCTCCGCCTCCGCAGCTGGTCAGCGCCAGCGCGGCGATGGTTCCTGTGACCCAGAGTCCTGAAGTCCTCATCTGTCATCCTCTTTCGTTATGCAGCTCCCACGTCAGCGGCAACTGGTCGTAGAGGAAATCTTCTCAGATACCCGGCCGTCATGGGTGCAGCTGCTTAGCGCGCTGTCACATCCGTGCTGGCGAGTCCGGGGACCCGGCGCAGCAGCCGCTGGCCGGCACCGAAGAATGCATCCACCAGGATGGCCAGCAGGATCACCACAATCGAGGCGCCGAGCATCACGGAGTAGTCATAGGTCTGCAGACCTAGGAACAGGGGACGTCCCAGCCCTCCAGCGCCCACATAGGCCGCCAGAGTGGCCGTGGCGATCACCTGCAGGGCGGCAAGGCGCAGGCCGCTCAGGATCAGTGGAAGCCCCAGTGGGATCTCGACCCTGGTGAGCACCTGCCAGCCGCTCATGCCCTGGGCTCGAGCGGCGTCCACCGTGGCGGGATTGACTGACTCGACCCCCGCATAGGCGCCTGCCAGCACCGAGGGTGCCGCAAGAATCACCAGCGCCACCATAGGGGCCGTCAGTCCGATCCCGGTGAAGAGAGCGACCAGGGTCAGCAGGCCCAGGGTAGGCAGGGCGCGGGCCGCACCGGTGGCGAGAATCGCGAAACCACGGCCGCGACCGGTGTGTCCGATCAGCAGGCCCAGCGGCAGCGCCACCGCAGCGGAGATGCCGAGGGCCAACAGCGTGTACCAGAGGTGTTCCAGGGAACGCAGCCAGAGACCGCCGGAACCGGACCAGGCCTCTGCGGTGAAAAGCCAGCTCAGCGCATCGATGATGTTGCTCATGCCGCCACCTCCCGGGCTCGGGTGAGCAGCGGAGAACGCTTGCTGGCCGGTTTAGTGTTCCAGGGCATCAGGAGTCTGCCTGCCAGCACCAACAGCAGGTCGCAGATCAGCGCGAGCACGACGGTCATGAGGATTCCGGCCACGATGGAGCCGATGATATTGCGGGCGAACCCATCGGTGAACAATGAGCCCAGAGAACTGACCCCGAGCACGGCGCTGACCGAGACCAGGCTGATCGAGCTGACGCAGACGACTCGGACACCGGCCAGCAGCGCGGGCCCGGCCAGCGGAAGCTCAACGGTGAAGAACCTGCCAAGCCCGGAGAAGCCGATGGCTGTGGCTGAGGTCCGTACGTCATCAGCCACGGCGTCCAGAGCCTCTGCCGCTGAGCGCACCATCAGGGCCAGCCCGAAGATCGACAGCGCAATCACCACATTGAGCGGATCGCGGACCGAGGTTCCGATCAGGGCAGGCAGCAGGATGAACAGTGGCAGCGAGGGGATCGCGTAGAGCAGTCCCGTCCCGGTGAGCACGGGTTCTCGCAGCCGGCGGATGCGGTTCGCGCCCCAGGCCAGCGGGATCGAGACCAGGAAGGCGATGATCACGGCGGGCAGGCTGAGTGCCAGGTGCATCAGCGTGAGTTCACCGATGGTGTCGAGATTCTCAAGGATCCAGCTCATGAGGGGTCAGCACGATCCGTCTGCGCGGCGACCACGCCCAGGGGGCGTCCCTGGGCGTCAGAGATGAGCAGCTCGCCGTCGTCGGTCTTCTCCGCCGAGAGTGATCGGGCTCCGGAGTCCAGGCCGAGGAATCGGGAGACGAAATCATCCTGCCGGTTTGCCAGCAGCTCGGCGGGGGTGCCGGCGGCGGCCACATGACCTCCGGCTTGGAGCACCACGATCTGATCACCCAACGTCAGGGCCTCATCGATGTCATGGGTGACGAAGATGATGGTCTTCTTCAGTTCCGACTGCACCCGGGCCAGCTCCCGCTGCAGCTCCACCCGGACCAGCGGATCGACCGCGCCGAAGGGTTCATCCATGAGCAGGATATTGGGATCAGATGCCAGCCCGCGGGCCACGCCCACACGCTGCTGTTGTCCGCCGGAGAGCTGTCCGGGATACCGGGTGCCCAGGGAGGCATCAAGGCCGACGATCTCCATCAGCTCGTAGCCACGCTTGCGCGCATCGGCGCGTGATGCCCCATTGAGCCGCGGCACGGTGGCGATATTGTCGATGACCCGACGGTGTGGAAGCAGGCCTGAATGCTGCATCACATAGCCGATCCGGCGACGCAGAGCCACCGGCTCCACGCTCGCGATGTCCTCGTCATCGATGAGCACGCTGCCCGCGCTCGGCTCCACCATGCGGTTAACCATGCGCAGCAGCGTGGTCTTCCCACACCCGGAGGAGCCCAGCAGCACGGTCGTCGTGTGCGAGGGAATGCTCAGACTGAAATCTTCGACGGCGGTGGTGCCGTCCGGGTAGGTCTTCGTGACGTCGCGAAACTCGATCATGAGGCCTCCATCAATGCCTGTCGGTGCACCTGTGCATGCTCACCCAGGCGGGTCTCCATCACGTCCAATGCCTGCGCCGAGGAGTCGATGAGGAGAAATTTACGCCCGGTCTCCACCGCCACCGCTCCCAGCGTCCCGGAGCCGGCGAAGAAGTCCAAGACCCAGTCCCCCGGTTTCGAGGAGGCCTGGACCATGCGTCGGACGAGTCCGACCGGCTTCTGTGTGGGGTATCCGGTCTTCTCCCGGCCGGTCGGAGAGACGATGGTGTGCCACCAGACATCGGTGGGCAGCTTGCCCAGCGCCACCTTCTCGGCGGTCACCAGTCCCGGGGCCATATAGGGCTCGCGGTCCACGGCCTCGGCATTGAAGTAATAGCCGGAGGGGTTCTTCACGTAGACCAGGATGGTGTCGTGCTTGGTGGGCCAGCGCTTCTTGGTGCGCCCGCCGTAGTCATAGGCCCAGATGATCTCGTTGAGGAAAGACTCGCGGCCGAAGATCGCATCGCAGAGGACCTTCGCGTAGTGGACCTCGCGGTAATCCAGGTGCAGGTAGAGGGTTCCCTCATCGGCGAGCAGCCGCCAGGCGTGGAGCAGGCGGGGCTCGAGGAACTCCCAGTAATCGGTGAAGGAGTCGTCGTACTCGGCCAGCGCGCGGCGGACCGTGTCGTAGCTGCGCCCGGCGAATCCCACACGGTTGCCCTCGCCGTCAGGACGGCGTGTATTGGTGGTCTTCGTGGCCCGCTGGGCCCGCCCGGTGTTGAAGGGCGGGTCCAGGTAGATCACCGTGAAAGCACCATCCGGAAGGCCCGGCAGGAGCTCGAGGTTCTCACCCTCGAGCACCTGCGAGTCCCCTTCAGGATCGAAGCTGCAGCTGTTCGCCGCAGCACTGTTGGCTGCACTCACAGCTGCGCCGATCAGCTCTCGCTGGAGGCGTTCCCGCCGCCTGAACCGGAGCCACCGCGACGACGACGACGGCGCCTAGGCTGCGTCGCGGATTCGCTGCCCTCAGACGGCGCGGCGCTCTGCTGTGCAGCCTCAGGGGCTGAGTGTGAGCTCTGCTCGGTGGAATCCGCGCTGCGGGTGCGGCGACGGTTTCGGCTGCGCGGGGCAGCTGATCCCTCTGCCGATCCCTGCGAATCCTGGGACGAGTCCTGCGCGTCTGTGCGTGGCTTCTCGCGGGAGGAGTCGCGTCCTCCACGGCCACCGCGGCCGCCTTCGCGATCACCGGAGCGTCCGCCACGGCCACCCTCGCGGGAGGAGTCGCGTCCGCCGCGGCCGCCATCGCGCCCGCCGCTGGACTTGCGCTTCTCCGGTCCTCCGAGATCTTCGAGCTCCTCGGCGGCCAGGCCAGCCTTGGAACGCTTATGCCGGGGCAGGCGTCCCTTGGTGCCCTTGGGGATATCGAGGTCCTCGTAGAGGTGCGGTGAGGAGGAGTAGGTCTCGATCGGCTCTGGGATGCCCAGGCCGAGCGCCTTGTCGATGAGCTTCCACTTGGGCATGTCCTCCCAGTCCACGAAGGTCACGGCGATGCCGGTCTTTCCCGCGCGGCCGGTGCGGCCCACGCGGTGCAGATACGCCTTCTCGTCCTCAGGTGCGGTGAGGTTGATGACGTGAGTGATGTCGGTGACGTCGATGCCGCGGGCTGCCACGTCGGTGGCGACCAGGACGTCGATCTTCTCATTGCGGAACGCACGCAGGGCCTGCTCGCGGGCTCCCTGGCCGAGATCGCCGTGGATGGCGCCGGCGGCGAAGCCGCGAGAGATCAGCTCGGCGGAGAGCCGGTCTGCCTGGCGCTTGGTCCGGGTGAACACGATCGTGCGGCCGCGACCCTCGGCCTGAAGCAGCCGGGCGATGACCTCGTCCTTGTCCAGGTGATGGGCGCGGTAGACGAGCTGCCGGATGTCCTTCTTGGTGATTCCCTCATCCAGCGGATCAGCCGCTGAGATGTGGGTCGGCTTGGACATGTAGCGCCGAGCCATGGCGATCACGGGGCCAGGCATGGTCGCGGAGAAGAGCATGGTCTGGCGACCGATCTCCGGGACTGCTGCCAGGAGGGTCTCCACATCGGGGAGGAAACCAAGGTCAAGCATCTCGTCGGCCTCGTCGAGAACCACGATGTTGACGTTCTTGAGCTTCAGGTGGCGCTGACGGTGCAGGTCGATCAGGCGTCCGGGGGTGCCGACGACGATCTCGACGCCGCGGTCAAGCTCTTCGATCTGTGGCTCGTAGGCGCGGCCGCCATAGATGGTGGCGACGCGAATGCCGCGGCGTGCTGCGGCGACCTTGATATCGGAGGCCACCTGCACTGCGAGCTCACGTGTCGGAGCCACGATCAGTGCCTGGGGCGCACCCGGGACCGGAAGGTCTTCATAGCCGGCGTCGTCGGGGCTTGTGACGCGCTGGATGGCAGGAATGCCGAAGCCCAGGGTCTTACCCGTGCCGGTCTTGGCCTGGCCGATGATGTCATAGCCGCCCAGCGCGATCGGCAGGGTCTCGGCCTGGATCGGGAAGGGAGTGACGATTCCCTTGGCGGCGAGCGCCTCAACGATCTCTGGGCGCACATTGAAGTCAGCGAAGGTAAGGGAAGAGGCTTCGACAGCCTCGACGAGTTCTGGATCAGCGGCGGAGATGGGGGCGTCAGTCTCGGCGGCTGATGACTCGGTGGTCTGTTCAGTCATAGGTACTTTCATTAAGCGACTGCGGCCGCAAAGCCCACAGCCTTTTTGGTGTCGGAGCCGATCTCCACATAGCCGATAGAGGTAACTGGCACCACGATCTTCTTGCCGCGGCGGTCCTCTAGGCTCAGCAATGCCTGGGCGCCTTGAAGTGCGCTGGCCACTGCCTGCTCGATCTCTTCGGGCTTGGCGTCGGTCTCGATGACGATCTCGCGTGAGACGTGCTGAATTCCGATACGTACTTCCATGCCAACTCCTTGAATCCGGGGGTTTTCGCCCACTCCGGGGAGTTCCGCAGCTCCGGGTTCTCTGGAGCTCGCGGTGAAGAGGGCGGGTTTACCTCCTTCGATACTACCTACCTTGTGCTCTCGGTGCTCTCAGACTCCTTCGGGAAGCCCGAGATTCCGCGCCAAGCCAAACGCGCAGTCAGCTGTGAGGAGACCTCACGGTCGGGCCGCTCAGACAATCGGCTCCAGTGCCGTGCAGCTGAAAGCGCCATGCCGATGAGTCCGTGTCCCAGCATCGTGGCCTCAGCCATGGGCTGACCGGTGTCATCGGCGATCACCTCGGCGATGGCGGTGGCCATATCGTCGTGGAAGCGCTCGAGCCGGTCCTCGACCTCCTCGTCGTTGTCCATCCCTGAGGTGAAGACCAGCCGATAGGCCTCATCCTTGCGCGAGATGAACTCGTAGAAGGCGCTCATCGTGGCCTGCACGCGGTCCTTATTATCTGCACTCATCGCGAGGGCCTGAGTGAGCTCATGCTCCAGCTGCCCCAGATGGGTGTCCAGGAGGCCGAGGAAGAGCTCATGCTTGCCCGGGAAATGCTGATACAGCACCGGTTTGGAGACCTGGGCGATCTCGGCGATGTCATCCATCGAGGCGCCGTGGTACCCCTTGGCGACGAAGACCTGAAGCGAACAGTCAAGGAGCTGGCGGCGGCGCTGCTCGCGCGGAAGTCGCTTGGCCCGGACCACGCCGGCGGGATCCCTGATGTTCTCAGTCATGGGGCCAAGTGTAGGGCGCTCCTCGAGGCCACCCCACGCCACTACCCGCTATGGGCGGACGGGTGCGGTGCCTGTGGCCTGCGCGCAGAGCGCTTCCACGGTCTCCCAGTCGGTGGTGTTCTCACCGATCAGATTCGCCTTGCCGGTGCCGTGATAGTCGGAGGAGCCAGTCATAAGGAGGCCATGGCGTGCCGCGAACTTCTCCAGAATGCGACGGCCTGACTCGGGATTGTCCCGGTGGCGCACCTCGACTCCTGCCAACCCGGCCTCCGCCATCTCCTCGAGCTGGGCTTGGCTGACGGTTCGCCCGCGTGCCGAGGCCATACCGTGGGCCAAGATCGGCACTCCCCCGGCTTCGCGGACCAGACGGATCGCCGTCGTCGGGTGCATGTTTTCTTGGCTGACGTAATAAGGGGATCCGGCGTGGAGCAGATGGTCGAAGGCTTCCTGGCGATCGGCGACCGCGCCGATGCCGACCAGGGCATCCGCCAGATGCGGACGCCCCACGGTGGCCCCGGCGCTGACATGTTCTTGGACCGTTTCCCAGGTAAGCGGGAAGTCAACGGAGAGACGATCGGCGATCCTGCGTGCGCGGTGAAGGCGTCCATCCCGGGCTTCGGAGACAGCCGAGGACAGTCCTGGATGCAGCGGATCATGCAGGTAACTAAGCAGGTGTGCGCTGATCCCGTTCTCGGTGAGCGTGGTGATCTCCATGCCCGGCAAAAGGATGATCCCATGCTGCCGCGCAGCGATCGTGGCCTCGGCCCAGCCCTTGGTGGTGTCATGGTCGGTCAGCGCGAGCCCTTCCAAGCCTGCCAGTGCGGCGGCAGCCACCACCTCTGCGGGCGTCTCCGTGCCATCGGAGACATTGGAATGGGTATGCAGGTCCACGCTCATGGCCCTCAGCCTACCGGCCTGCAGTCGCAGCGCCGGCGCGCCAGGAGCCTGTCTGCGCCACAGCTGCGCACCTAGACTGGGCCCATGATGAGTTCTGAGAATACCGATGAGTTCGATGTCGTCTCCACGGCTTCCACCCCGGGCCTGACCCCCGCCACAGCTGACCCGGCTGACCCGGCGGCTGTCCCGGCCCCGGAGGGCAAGCCGCAGGATCTGGGAGATCGGGTCAATAACCGTTCCCAGCGCCCCAACTCCGAGGCGTTCAAGACGTTCATGGCCTCCAGCTGGGAGCCCGCCCCTGTGGTTCACCACGACCCAGACGAGGTTGCTGCCTTCTCTGTTCTGCGCCGCAAAGCGGTCTCCGCCGCGTTCCCAGGTGAGCGGCTCGTGCTGCCGGCCGGGCCGCTGAAGGTCCGCTCCAATGACACCGATTACCGGTTCCGCGCCCATTCCGCCTTTGCCCACCTCTCCGGGCTTGGCGCCGACCATGAACCCGGCGCTGTCCTGGTCTTCGAGCCTGTCGATGAGGGCACCGGAGACGCCGGTTCCTCCCATGAGGTCACCCTGTACTTCACCCCGATGGCCGGACGTGACACCCAGGAGTTCTACGCCGACGCCCGCCATGGCGAGTTCTGGATCGGACCGCGGCCCGGCCTCGAGGAGTTCTCGCAGCGGCTCGGGATCCGCACCGCTGATTCCGGAGCGCTGGAGGTGGCGGTCACCAAGAACGCCGGACCCGTGGAGTTCGGCGGCACGCGCATCCGTCTGCTGCGCGAGGTGGACATGGACGTGGACGCCCTGGTCGATACCTCCCGGATCAACACCGGTGTAGACCTGGAGACCTCAGACGCCTTCGACGGCGAGCTGGCCGAGGCACTCTCCGAGCTTCGCCTCGTCAAGGACACCTGGGAGATCACGCAGATGCGCACCTCGGTGGAGGCGACAATCGCCGGCTTCCACGACGTCGTGGCCGCACTGCCGCGTGCTGTGGGCCATGCCCGCGGGGAGCGGATCGTCGAGGGTGCATTCTTCGCTCGCGCTCGCCTGGAAGGCAACGATCTGGGTTATGACACGATCGCAGCCGCAGGCAATAACGCGACCGTGCTGCACTGGATCCGCAATCACGGTGAGGTCCGCGCCGGAGATCTCCTGCTTCTCGACGCCGGGGTGGAGGCCGAATCGCTCTACACGGCAGATATCACCCGGACGCTGCCGGTCAACGGAGAATTCTCCCCGACACAGCGCAAGGTCTACGAGGCAGTTCTGGCCGCAGCCGACGCCGCCTTCGCCATAGTTCGTCCCGGAATCAAGTTCCGCGATATCCACGCCGAAGCAGTCAAGGTCCTCGCCGAGCACCTCGACGATTGGGGGCTCCTTCCGGTCAGCCTGGAAGAGGCGCTGGATGAGAGCGGTCAGCATCACCGCAGGTGGATGCCTCATGGGACCAGTCATCACCTGGGTCTGGATGTTCATGATTGCGCACAGGCAAAACGTGACCTCTACCTCGATGGCGTGCTGGAACCAGGAATGGTCTTCACGATTGAGCCTGGTTTGTATTTCAAGAATGAGGATTTAGCCGTGCCTGCGGAGTTCCGTGGAATTGGTGTCCGAATCGAAGATGACGTGTTGGTCACAGCAGATGGCGTAGAGAACCTGTCAGCTGCGTTGCCCCGCACAACCAGTGAGATTGAAGCCTGGATGCACAGTGTCTGGGAGATGAAACATTAGTGGATCTGAGCTGCTAAAAACCGTGATATGGCGGCGATGAAAATGTGATGAAACCGATCTCTGTCAGGCACAAACCATTCGTAGACCATGGGTTTCAGGGGTTAGGCTGGAATGAGTCGAACCTGACAGGTTCATCAATCACTGGAGGAACACAATGGGAATTATTGCTTGGCTCGTATTGGGTCTTATCGCCGGCGCCATCGCACGCATCATCCTGCCCGGCAAGCAGCCAGGTGGCTGGATCGCCGTGCTCATCACCGGTGTCCTCGGTGCACTTCTGGGTGGCTTCATCGCCTCAGCAGTCTTCGACATCAACGTCAATGACTCGTTCTTCGACCTGCCCACATGGCTCTTCGCCATCGGTGGCGGCGTCATCGTTGCTTTCATCTGGCAGGCCATCACCGGTCGCCGCGGCAGCAAGCGCGTCTAATCGGCTGAACTGAGAGCACGACTCCGCTCCGGAGCCGGATCTCACTACAAACGCCCCGTCAGTCCGTCCTCCTTCTCGGAGTCGCGACTGGCGGGGCGTTTTTGTGTGCCGAGACCTTCTGGGCTCTACTCAGCTCAGGGGCGAGAATCCTCGGTCGAGTCTCGCGGTGCGGGCTCATCTGTGCCTCGAGGCGCATTCTCCTCCGCACCGGAGCGCGGCGGGTTGGGAACCTCTGGGCTCTCGAGGGCCTCCTGGTGATCCGGGGCCTGGTGATCGGGAGCAGCCTCGCCTTCCTGCGGGACTCGCACTCCGTAGCGCGGTCGCCCATCAGGAAGATCGTTATAGCCCACTGCAGGTGACTGCGCGACTGGCGCGGGCGCCGTCGTGGGGTCCTGGCTCTCGCCGTTGAGACTTGAGGGGTTCCCGACAGCAGGGTTGGCACCAGCAGGGCTGTGGCCCTGAGTTACACCGGCGGGCTGCTGGCCGGGAGCCTGGTGGCTGGCCCCCTGCTGCGGAGCGCTCTGGCGGACGGGCGCCTGGTTGGTCGGGGCCTGATTTCCAGCCCCGGACCCGGAGGGCGCCAGGCTGTTGCTGGTGGGGTCGTTATACGCGTTGAGGCTCATGACCCCGGCACCTGAGACCAGCTGGCGGGCCCGCTGAGCCACAGAGAATTCGCAGACCACGTCAAAGGTCGTGGCAACAAGCTGAGAGGAGGACGCGTATTCGCGCCGGCCCTTGCGCATCGCGAAGCCGAGCACGCCGATGATCATCCAGATGGCCATGCCCAGCACGACGGAGAAGCCAAGGTTGAAGATGTTCGCATCCGGGCTGAAGAGGTAGATCAGCAGACCGATGAACGCGCCGAACATGGCGCCCTGCGCCGCGCCGCCCAGGGCCACCCTCGGGTAGGTCAGTCGCGTACGGATATGCTCCACCGAACGCAGATCATTGCCCACGATGGTCAATGCCTTGATGTCGAAATCCTCGGCCGCGGTCAGGTGGTCCACCACCTTCTGCGCATCCTCGTAGGAGCGGTAGCGGCCCAGCAGTTCCCCGCGGGGCAGTCCACCCGTATTCAAGCCGCCTGCATTCGTACCAGCATTCATTGACATGTCCCCATTGTCTCAGGTCGGTCTGAGCGCAGCCGGTGAGTCGTGACGTGACGACTTCTGCGGCACGCCGCGGACCTGCATGGCTCGTAGACTAAGGCAGTGCCTACTCCTACGATCACCGAACGCATCCGTCAGCGACTGAGCGAGGTCATCGACCCAGAGCTGCGGCTGCCGATCACCCAGCTGGGAATGGTCGGAGACATCGCCGTCGACGAAGCCGGTGCCGCGCGGGTGGATGTGAAGCTCACAATCGCCGCCTGTCCCATGCGCAACCGGATCGTCGAAGATGTGACGGCTGCTGCCGTGCGCGCCGAGGGTGTCTCCACAGCCTCTGTGCAGCTCGGAGTGATGACCCCTGAGGAGCGGGCCGAGCTCAAGGAGCACCTGCGCGGCGGCGAGTCCGGCAAGGTCAACCGCTTCGCCCAGGCCGACAGCCTCACCCGGGTCTATGCCGTCGCCTCAGGCAAGGGCGGCGTGGGCAAGTCATCGGTCACGGTCAACCTCGCCTGCGCACTGGCGGCTCAGGGACTCAAAGTAGGCATCATCGACGCCGATATCCACGGGTTCTCCGTCCCGGATCTCATGGGCATCACGGATAAACCCACCCGTCTCGATGAGTTGATCCTGCCGCCGGTCGCGTATGGCGTGAAGACCATCTCCATCGGCATGTTCGTCGAGGGCAATCAGGCAGTGGCCTGGCGAGGTCCGATGCTGCACCGTGCGGTGGAGCAGTTCCTCACCGACGTGCATTTCGGCGATCTCGACATTCTGCTGCTGGACCTGCCTCCCGGCACCGGTGACATCGCGATCTCGGTGGCGCAGCTGCTTCCCGGCTCGGAGCTCCTAGTGGTGACCACCCCGCAGACGGCCGCCTCAAACGTGGCCGAACGGGCAGGGGCGCTGAGCTCGCAGACGAAACAGCGGGTGGCCGGGGTGATCGAGAACATGGGTCCCATGACGCTGCCGGATGGATCAAGCTTCGCGCTCTTCGGCAGTGGCGGCGGCCAGCTGGTTGCGGACCGACTGACGGAGTCACTGGGCAGCGACGTCCCGCTGCTGGGCTCGGTTCCGCTGGATATGCACCTGCGTGAGGCCGGCGACGACGGCGAGCCTGTCGTGCTCTCGGACCCAGACTCCCCCGCCGGAACCGCTCTGCGGGGCATCGCGTCCCGCCTCGCAGTAAAGCCACGCGGAATGAGCGGCCGCAAACTCCCTTTTAGCCCCGCCTAACCCCCACCCCCGCCCGAAGCGGACTCGGGACTAGGTGGCTTCGGTGTCGAAGGGAGTCTTGGCGGGCGCGGGCTCGGCCTGTTCATATGCTGCGGCAGGACTTGTCCCGTCCGGCACCGTTGAGTCGACGTTCGGTTTCGCACCTGCCATGCCGGCCGCCACTGCGCCTGCTGAGACTGCACCAGCAGCACCCGCTGCGGGCTTCCCTGCACCTGCAGCAGAGGGCTGAACGCCGCTGACGGGTTTCCTTGCGGGCCCCTTATTGCTGCGGAAGAGTTCCCGCGGGTCAGTGGCCTGACGGGCAGAGTCTAGGGTGCCGGTGACGGCGGAGCGGGCTTCGCGGAAGTCTTCGGAGTACTCGTCTGTGAGCGCTTCCCGGATGATGCGACGCGGGTCGTACTGTCGTGGATCGTATTTCTTCCAATCCACGTCATCGAAATCTGTGCCCGTCTCATCCTTGAACCGACCCTTGGCGTTCTCGGCCAGATCACGGGCCTGCCGCGCCCACCGGGCTAGATTCCGGGCATACTGCGGCAGTCGCTCAGGTCCGAGGATGACCAGTGCGAGGACGATCAGTATGACGAACTCGTAGGCGTTGATACCAGGCACAGACCAACCCTACCCTCAGCGGTGACTTAGTCAGTCAGCCACTCGAGGAGCTCTTCGAAGCCTCGCTCAAGTCGCTCAGAACCGGATGGCACGATGGGCAGAACCTGGAC
>Ga0265798_10000885_pt1 | contig 47947 bp, 31 predicted proteins | sample P3T30metagenome_FD_192430 | JGI IMG/M metagenome (GOLD analysis project Ga0265798, IMG submission 192430) | Plant litter microbial communities from East Loma Ridge, Irvine, California - P3 T30 | ecosystem: Environmental > Terrestrial > Plant litter > Unclassified | place: USA: California...
CCGGGCCGACGCCGGCGGCACAGCCGTCTGACGCGACGAACGATTCCGGCCAGATCCAGGACATCGTCGTCACCGCCACGAAGCGCGAAACCAGCCTTCAGCGTACCCCGATCGCGATCTCCGCCTTTAGCCAGGCGACGCTCGACCGGCAGCAGGTTCGCGACGTGACCGGCCTCGCCAATTTCGTGCCAAGCCTGCACTTCGCGCAGCAGGGCGATCAGGGCGCGATCCTGCTGACGCTGCGCGGTATCGGCAATGACGCGGCCTATACCGAAGTCGCAGATCCCGAGGTCGCGATCTATGTCGATGGCATCTATTCGCCGCGTGCGCAGGGCGCCTCGGTGCTGATGTACGACATGGAGCGAGTCGAGGTGCTGCGCGGCCCGCAAGGCACGCTGTTCGGCCGCAACGCGACGGTCGGCGCGGTCAGCCTCATCACCGCCAAGCCGCAACTCGATGGCTTCCACGCCAGCATCGAGGCGGTCGGCGGGTCATACAACCGCTTTGGCACGCGCGGGATGGTCAACATTCCCGTGACCGACAATTTCGCTCTTCGCGCCGCTTTCATCACCGATCGGCACGACGGCTATATCGATTACCAGCAGGCGCCCGACGTGCCCGGCGTGAACCGGTCGGCGTTCGTGACCAGCGGCCAGAAATATTATGCCGGCGACCAGAAGTCGGCGCGCGTCTCCGCGCTGTGGGATCTCGGCCGCTTCAAGTGGAACCTGTCGGGTGAATATTACAAGGACACCGGCTCGCCTGTCCTCGGCCTGTTCCAGACGCCGCGTGCGGGGCAGAAGTTCTGGTCGGCGCTGGTCGACACCGCGCCGCAGACCGACCGTTATTCGTGGGGCGTCCGCTCCAACATGACGTACGACTTCTCCGATCACATCGAGGCGTCGTACATCGCCGGCTTCACGCGCGTCGGCGGCACGGCGGATTCGGATGCCGATGCCGGTGCGCACCCACCGTTCAGCAATCCCGACGGCACACTCAACCTGCCGAACGACAGCTTCGGTGAAAACAACACCGCCCTCTCGCGCTACGATTTCTGGAGCCACGAACTTCAGCTGAAGTCGATCGGCGCGAACGCGATCGACTGGATCGTCGGCGGCTATTACAGCCATGAAGTCAACAGGATCCGCTTCGATATCGACCAGCGCAACGGCTACCGGGACGGCACGTTCAACTGGGCCGGCAGCTTCATCCAGGCCGACCGCGAGATCGACTCGCGCGCTGCGTTCGGTCAGGCGGTGTGGCACATCACCAACCACATCAACCTGACCGGCGGCCTGCGCTACACCAGTGACGAGAAGCGCGACATCGGCGGCCGCAACGTGACCTTCTCGGGCTGCCCGAGCACCTTGACGGGCACCGCGCTCGCCGCATGTCAGGCTGCGGTTCCGAACCTGCCTGGCATCTTCGCGGTCGACCTGCATCAGGCCGGCAACGCGCAGGATCTGGTGAACACGCTGAACGCGCAGACCGCGCAGTACGGCAATCTGTGGGGCATCTCGAACAACGATGCCTATGGCAAATGGAACAAGCTCACCTGGCTTGCCCGTGCCGACGCGCAGGTGACCGACGATACCATGGTGTACGGCAGCGTCAGCACGGGCTTCAAATCGGGCAATATCGAGGATGGCGGCCTGCTCGCCGGCCCCGAGACGCTGACCAACTACGAAGTCGGTACCAAGTCGCGCTTCTTCGACAACCACGTAACCCTGAACCTCGCGGCCTATTACGAGGACTTCAAGGGCTATCAGGTCAACCAGGCGGTCACGACCCGCAACGCGGCCGGCGACATCATCGGCAGCCAGATCATCACCACCAACGCCAAGGGCGCCAAGGCCTACGGCTTCGAGGCGGAGATGACCGCGAACCTGACGCGGGCCGACCGGATCAACCTGTCGGGCACGTACCAGCATACCGAGTTCAAGGATCTCTTCACGGTCGACAACCGCATCTACAACAACACGCCCGACAATATCGAAAACCTGAAGGGCAACCAGTTGCCGCACGCGCCGCATTTTTCGGCGACCGGCACGTACGAGCATGATTTCGAGCTGGAGAACGCCGCGCGCATCACGCCGCGGTTCACGCTTCACTATGAAACCAGCAGCTGGCTGACCTACTTCAACGGCGACGTAGCCTCGCGCTACCCAACCACGGCACAGGCCGGCAAGGGGCTGCTCGGGGCCGCGTTCGACAAGCAGGACGCGTTCGCGCGGATCGATCTCGGGCTGAACTACACCGCGCCGGGCGGCCGCTATGAGGTAGAGGCGTTCGCGCTCAACCTGACCGACCACCGCATCCGCACCAGCTCCGGCGTGTCGGGTACGGTCGGTACGAACGGCCTGCCGACCGTCTTCCTGTCCAACTACGAACCGCCGCGCACCTGGGGCGTACGCGTCCGCGCCAAGTTCTAACCGTCCCCAAGTCTCCTCCCAAGGAGCCTGACTGCGGCCACTGCCCTCCTCACGGCAGGACAGTGGCCGCCATTTTTTAAAGCGGTATGATGTCGGGCATTTGAGCTGATCCACAAAGATCAACGGGCGGCGGATTGGACACGATGACCAGACAGATTGTGATCGTCGGCGGCGGAACGGCGGGGTGGCTCAGCGCTGCCTATCTGGCGCGTGCGTTGCCACGTCCGCCGCACGCAAATGGCTGGGCGATCACGCTGGTCGAAAGCGCGGACATTCCCACGATCGGCGTCGGCGAAGGCAGCTTCCCGACGCTTCGCTCCACGATCGCGACACTCGGCCGCAGCGAAGCGGAGTTCATCCGCGCCAGTGACGCGACCTTCAAACAGGGCGTGCGGTTCACCGGCTGGGCGGGCCGCGCCACGCCGGGCCGTGCCGACGACGACTATTTCCACCCGTTCAATCTTCCGCTCGGCGGCGACACGCCGGGGCTGCTGCCGTTCTGGCTCGATTCCGCAGGCGATCCGAACCGCCCCGCCTATGCCGACGCCGTCACCACGCAGGAGCGCGTGATCCGCGCCGGCAAAGGCCCAAAGCGCCCGCAGGATCCCGATTTCGGCGGGCCGATGAATTACGCCTATCATTTCGACGCCGCCAAGCTGGCCTCATGGCTGCGCGAGGTTGCCACCGCCAACGGTGTGACGCGGATCGAGGCGACGATCGCCTCGGTCGACCGCGACGCGGGTGGTAACATCGTCTCGGTGACGCCGGCCGGTGCTGCACCGGTGGCGGGCGACATCTTCCTCGATTGCTCAGGGTTCCGCGCGCTGCTGATCGGCGAGACGCTTAACGCGCCGTTCCGCGACGTCGGCGACATCCTGTTCAACGACCGCGCGATTGCGATGCAGGTGCCGAGCGCGCCCGACGCGGCGATCGCGCCCTATACGCTGGCGACCGCACACGACGCCGGCTGGATCTGGGACATCGGACTGTCGGGCCGACGCGGGACGGGCTGCGTCTATTCGAGCCGCCATATGTCGGACGACGCGGCGGAGGCGGTGATTCGCAAATACAACGGTGTCGACCTCCCCACCCGGCTGCTGCGGTTCCGCACTGGCTACCGCGAGCGCCAATGGATCGGCAATACGGTCGCGATCGGCCTGTCGGCAGGCTTTTTCGAGCCGCTGGAATCGACCGGCATCATGCTGATCGAGGTTGCCGCGCGGATGGTCGCCGACATGCTGGCCGGGCCGCTCCACGCGGATGCGATCGCCGGTGCCGCGCGCACCTTCAACCGGCAGATGACCGCGCGTTTCGCGGCGATCGTCGAATTCCTCAAGCTGCATTACTGCGTCAGCCAGCGCACGGACACGCCCTATTGGCGCGACAATGTCGATCCGGCGAGCTGGCCGGAGGGACTTCGCGACAAGCTTGCACAATGGCGCCACCGGCTTCCTTCACGGTTCGACTTCGTGGCCGATCACGAGACGTTCCTGCCGCCGAGTTGGGCGTTCATCCTCCACGGGCTCGGCTACACAACCGACGCGGGCCGTGGCGCGCTCGAGACGATGCCGCGCGAGGCGCAGGATGCCATCGCGACATTCGGCAAGATCCGGCAAGCCGCCCAGCAGGCGGTCACGCACCTGCCCGACCACCGTTCCCTCGTCCTGCACTATCACCGAGCCCGTTGAGAGGTCCTAATGCGCGCGATCCTTACCCCGAAGCGTTTCCTGCTGCTCGCTGGCGCGGCGTGCGTGTTTTCCGCAACGGCCAGCGCCAAACAGCCCGAGCAGAAGCCGTGGCTGAACCGCAAGCTCGGCGCGGAAGCGCGCGCCGATGCGCTGGTGCGCGCCATGACCACGGACGAGAAGATGCAGATCGTCCGCACCTGGTTCCCGCCCAAGGCGCAGGGCATGCCCGGCGCGCCCAACGACCTCATCCCATCCGCCGGCGAGATGGTCGGCGTGCCGCGGCTCGGCATACCCACATTGCGCGAGAGCGATGCCAGTCTCGGCGTCGCCAATCAGGTGGAGCAGCGCAAGGGCGACACCGCCACCGCCCTCCCCGCCAGCCTCGCCACCGCCGCCAGCTTCGATCCCGAGATCGCCTATCAGGGCGGCGCGATGATCGGCGCGGAGGCGCGCGCCAAGCGCTTTAACGTGCTGCTCGCCGGGGGCGTGAACCTGACGCGCGACCCGTGGGGTGGTCGCGACTTCGAGTATCTGGGCGAAGACCCGCTGCTGACCGGCATCATGGGGGGTGCGCACATTCGGGGCGTGCAGAGCAATCACATCGTCTCGACGATCAAGCACTTCGCGTTCAACGCGCAGGAGACCGGGCGCATGATCGTCGATGCGCGGCTCGACTGGGCCGCCTTGCACGAAAGCGATCTGCTCGCGTTCAAGCTCGGTATCGAGGGTGGCCATCCGGCCTCGGTGATGTGTGCGTATAATGTCGTGAACGGTGACTGGGCCTGCCAGAACAAGACGCTGCTGACCGATATCCTGCGCGGGCAATGGGGCTACAAAGGCTGGGTCATGTCGGATTGGGGGGCGGTCCATTCCACCGCCAAGGCCGCGAATGCCGGTCTCGATCAGGATTCCGGCGCCGAACTGGACCGCGAGGATTTCTTCCGCGAACGCCTGAAGGCGGCCGTCGCCAGCGGCGAAGTTCCCAAGGCGCGCTTCGACGGTATGGTGCGCAACGTTTTGACCGGCGTGATCGAGACCGGCCTGTATGACGATCCGGTGCCGGCGACGAACCAGCCGATCGACACCGATGCACACGCGCGTGTTGCACAGAAGGCCGCTGAGGAAGGTATCGTGCTGCTGCGCAACGCCGGCGGGATGCTGCCGCTTGCCGCGACCGCAAAGCGTATCCTCATCATCGGTGGCCATGCCGACGTCGGCGTCCTGTCGGGCGGCGGCTCGTCGCAGGTCCGTTCGATCGGCGGGGTGCCGGTCGAGATCCCGCTGAAAAGCGGCCCGGCGGCATCGTTCGCGCGTACGACCTGGCACAACAGTTCACCGATGCGGGCAGTCCAGGCGCAAAACCCCGGCGCCCACGTCAGCTATGTCGATGGTACCGACCCCGCCGCCGCAGCGGCCGCGGCGAAGACGGCGGATCTGGTGCTGATCTTCGCGACGCAGTGGCGCACCGAAGCCGAGGACGTCACCACGCTTGCCCTGCCCGACAACCAGGACGCGATGATCGAGGCGGTGGCTGCCGCCAACCCGCACACCGCCGTTGTTGTTGAGAGCGGTGGCCCCGTGCTGATGCCGTGGCTGGACAAGGTGCCGGCGGTGCTCGCCGCCTGGTATCCGGGCCAGCGCGGCGGCGAGGCAATCGCCAACATCCTGTTCGGCAAGGTCAACCCCTCGGGCCGCCTGCCGATCACCTTCCCCGCTACGGACCGGCAGGCGCCGCGCCCGCAGCCGGTGGGTCTCTCCAGCATCGCGAACGACGATGCCGCCTCCAATGCCGGCAGCGCGGGTGGCGAGGCAAAGGGCTTCACCGCCGAGTACCCGGAAGGCGCCGACGTCGGCTACCGCTGGTACGCCAAGCGAGCGCAGCGACCGCTGTTCCCGTTCGGCTTCGGGCTGTCGTACACGCACTTCAGCTACGCCAATCTGAAGGTCTCGGGTGGCGCCGCGCTGACCGTGAGCTTCGATGTCACCAATGCCGGGCCGCGGTCGGGCGCGGACGTGCCGCAGCTGTACGTAACGCCGCCCGCCGGCGGGGCCGTGGCACGACTGAGCGGTTTTCAGCGGATCGAGCTTCAGCCCGGCGAAACCCGCCATGTGACCCTCAGCGCCGAGCGGCGGACGCTGGCAAAATGGGACGACGCGGGCAAAGGCTGGCATCTGCTCGCCGGCGCCTATCGTGCTTCGATCGGCCATGACGCGCTCGACCTTGCGCTGACCGGATCGGCGACGCTTGCCGAGCAACGCTTCAAGCCGTGACACGCGCCGAGCGGCTGCGGTGGTAGTTCGCTATGGTACAGGACGCGCCCCAAGCGGTAACGGAGAGGCGTTTTGACGGCCGGACCTGCCCCCATCGCCGCAAGGCGTCTTTTCCGCCTGTCGGTCGGCGTTTTCGCGATCGGCGGTTTCGTCACGTCGCTGGTCAGTCTGCTGGTGCCACGCCTGACGGCGCTGTACGGTTCGAGCTATTCACACGCGCTTCTCGTCCAGATGGCGTTCTACCTCAGCTATCTGCTCTTTGCCGTGCCGATCGGGCGGATCATCACCCGGCACGGCTACATGCGCTCCGCGATGATCGGCCTGGCGATCATGTCGGCGGCGACGGTGCTGCTGCTGATCGCCAACGCGATGCGGCTGTTCCCACTGCTCCTGCTGGCGTTGCTGCTGCTGTCGTGCGGCATCACGTTCCTGCAGATCGCCAGCAACACCGTCGTCGCCGTGGTAGGTCAAGCGGACGGTGCCGCGTTCCGGCTGAACCTGCTGCAAGGCTGCAACTCAGCCGGCACGATCGCCGCGCCGCTGTTCGGTGCCGCCTTCCTTACCGAAGGCATCGGCGCCGAGGGTGGACCGCCGTTCCTGTTCGCGCTCCTCATCCTCGTGTTGCTGACGGTCTCCTACGCCCGCAACCGTCGACTGCTCGACACCGCACCGGCTGCCGAGGTCGCGATCGGGCGGTTCGATCTGCTTTCGGCGTTCCGGGACCGGAAGCTTGTCTGGGGCATGGCGGCGATCTTCGCCTATGTCGGAGCGGAAGTGAGCATCGGCGCGCTGCTTACCAATTACCTGATGCAGCCCGGCACGTTGCACGCGCGCGCCGCCGTCGCCGCGCGGATGGTTAGCCTCTACTGGGCCGGCGCCATGGTCGGGCGCTTCGCCGGCAGCATCGTCATGCGGCGGGTCGCCCCATCGACGCCGCTGCTGATCGCGGCACTTTTCGCCGCCGGTTTGACGGCGATCGCCGCCGGTGGGGGCGGGCTGCCTGGTTCCGTGGCACTGATCGCGGTGGGCCTGTGCAACTCCATCATGTACCCGACGGTCTATGTCCTCGCCCTCCCGGCGCAGGCCGAACGCGCCACCTCGGCCGCGACGCTGCTGTGCATGGCGGTGGTGGGCGGCGCGGTGATCCCGATGCTGTGCGGCGAGATCGCGGACCGGGCCGGACTAGGTCCCTCGCTCTTCGTGCCGGTGGTGTGCTACCTCGTCGTCGCGGCGTTCGCCGTTTATTGCTCTGGATGGAATTCGGAACGCGCGTGAGTGTCACCAGCATCAAGGATGTGGCCGCTCGCGCAGGCGTTTCGCCGAAAACCGTATCTCGCGTCATCAATGGCGAACGCCACGTGCGGGAGGACAAGCGCGAACGCGTGCTTCAGGTCGTCCGCGAGCTGGATTACAAACCGAATGCTTTCGCGCGCAGCCTGTCCAGTTCGCGCTCGTATCTGCTCGGGCTGCTGATCGACGATCCGGCATCCGGCTACGCCGCCGACGTGCAACTTGGCGCGTTGATGCGCTGTCGTGAGAAGAACTACCATCTGATCGTCGAGCGGGTCGAACGCGATACGCCCGGCTGGGAAGCCGAGCTGACCAGATCGCTCGGCGTGATGAAGCTGGACGGCGTGATCCTTACCCCGCCGCTGTGTGACGATGCCGGGCTGGCCGAGCTGCTCGGGGAGGCGGCGATCCCGTTCGTGCGGATCGCACCGAGTGCCGCCGAGGATCTCTCGGGCTTCATCCGCATGGACGATTGTTCGGCGGCTGCCGAGATGACGCGACATCTGATCGACCTTGGCCATCGCCGTATCGGCTTTATCAGGGGCGATCCGGCGCACGGCGCGACCACCGCCCGGCTGCAAGGCTTCGTGTCGGAAATGGCACGTGCGAACCTGACCGCCTCGCCCGATCTCATCCGCGAGGGCGACTTCTCCTCCCGCAGCGGGTTTGCCGAAGCCGAGGCACTCCTTGCGCTCGCCGAACCGCCCACAGCCATTTTCGCCAGCAACGACGACATGGCACTGGGGGCGCTGATGGCGGCGATGCGGCGCGGGCTGCCGGTGCCGCAGACGCTGGCGATCGCGGGGTTCGACGATGCGCCGACGTCGCGCGTGACCTGGCCTCAACTCACTACCGTGCATCAGCCCAAGGCGGCGATGGCCGCCGAAGCCGTCGATATCCTTACCGATCCGGCATACCGCGACGGCATGACGGAACCGACCTACCGCCGCGCGCTCGACTACCGGTTGATGATTCGCGGCAGTACCGATGCAACGGCGGCCTCAACACCGAGCGCGCCGTGATTATCTAGCGTACCGCGTGGCGATCAGCGCGCCGAGGTGAAGTCGGCGCCGGCCGGCAGCGTCCGCGCCGGCAGACGCAGCGAAGCCGACAGCGGCAGATCGCGCGCCGACCGACCCAGCCACACCGTGTAGGCGCCCGCGCGCTGCGCCCATTCACCCTTGCCCTCGTCGAAGACGGAAAGCAGCCGGGGATCCACGCTGACGGTGACGGTGCGCGCGCCGCCGGGGGCAAGCGTGATCTTCTCGAACGCGCCCAACCGGCGCGGCGCCTCCCAATGGCCGTCCGCCGGCCCGACATACACCTGCGGCACATCGGCACCGGCGCGCTTGCCGGTGTTGCGAACCGTGAAGCTCACCTGCAACGCCGACCCCGCCAGAACCGCCCGAAGGTTGGAATAGGCGAAACTGGTATAGCTGAGCCCGTGTCCGAACGGCAGCGCCGGCTCGAGCTTGTGCGCGTCATACCAGCGGTACCCGACCGCCGCCCCTTCGGAATAGACCACGTCGAAGGGCGTATGCTCGGGCAGGCCCTCGCCGTCGAGCTTCGGCCGGGGAAGCTGGTCGACACTGCGCGGGATGCTGACCGGCATGCGGCCCGACGGATTGATGCGGCCGGTCAACACGTCGGCGATCACGTCGCCGCCGTCGGTGCCGGGATACCACGCCTCAACCGCGCCCGCGACCCGGTCGAGCCACGGCATCAACACCGGCCCGCCGGTTTCGAGGACGACGATCGTGTTCGGATTGGCGCGTGCGACCGCTTCGATCAGCGCATCCTGCCCATCGGGCAAGGAGATCGAGAAGTCGCGTGACTCGGCAGCCCATTGGGTCACGAAAACGATGGCGACGTCGCTCGCCGCGGCAAGGCTGGCAGCAGCCGCCGGATCCTGTCCGCTATCGTAACCTATGGTCGCGGCCGGCAGGCCCCGGCGCAACGCCTTCAGCGGTGACGAGGGAAGATACACGACCGGCCCCGGCCAGCTGGTCGGCTGGACACCGGCCACGGCGTTGCCGCCGCGCGGATAGACCTGCGCCGAACCGCCACCGGACAGCACGCCGGCATCGGCATGTCCGCCGATCACGGCGATCCGCTTGGCATGCGCGGACAGCGGCAGCACGTCGCCACGGTTCTTGAGCAGGACGATGCCCTCGCTCGCCACCTTGCGGGCGACCAGCGCATGCGCGGCGAAGTCGATCGGGGCGAGCCCGACCGGATCGTCGATCACACCCTTGGCAAACATCGTGCGCAGCACCCGCCCGGCCATGTCGTCCAACCGGGCCTGCGGCACTTCGCCGGCGGTGATCGCAGCCGCGAGTTTCGAACCGAAGTAAAAGTCTTCCGCACGCTTATAGCCGGTTTCCTGATCGTGGCCGGCATTGGCCGCCTTCACCGTCGAGTGCGTCGCGCCCCAGTCCGACATGACATATCCCTGGAAATGCCAGTCGCGTTTCAGCACCTGGTTCAGCAGCCAGTCGTTCTCGCAACTGAAGTCGCCGTTGACCTTGTTGTAGGCGCACATCACCGAACCGGCGTGGCTCTTCTCCAGCGCGATTTCGAAGGCGAGCAGGTCGCTCATCCGCGCCGCGCTGCGATCGATCACCGCATTCAGGATGCCCCGCCCAGTTTCCTGGTCGTTCATGGCGTAATGTTTGACCTGACCGATGATGTGCGCGCTTTCGATGCCCCGTGCGCCCGCGCCCGCGATGGTGCCGGCGAGCAGTGGATCCTCACCGGCATATTCGAAGTTGCGGCCGTTGCGGGGTTCGCGAACCAGATCGACGCCACCCGCCAGCATCACGTTGAGGCCGGATGCCCGCGCCTCCGCGCCGATCATGGCGCCGCCCTGCTCGGCGAGGGCCGGGTTCCAGGTGGAGGCGATCGCAAGCCCGGACGGCAACGTGGTGCGTTCGAGCGGCTTGGCGCGAAACGCGTTCTGGGTCGCCACGCCCGCGCCCGCATCGGTCTGCCACTGCGGCGGTATGCCGAGCCGCGGCACACCCGGCACGAACCCCGCCGACGCGTATCGTGCGAGCGGATCGACCTTGTAGCCGGGAAGATCGGAGCCGAACCAGCCGGACAGGATGCTTAACTTCTCCTCCTGCGTCATCGCCGCGAGCAGCAGCTTCGTGCGCGCTTCCGGCGAAAGCTTTGCGTTCATCCACGGCCGGGGCGCGGTCGTGCCCGCCGGCTGTTGAGGCTGACCGGACGCCGCGCCCGACGCGACGAGGGCTGCGATCAACATCGCGATGGCAACTGGCTTCATTCCGGCTCTCCGAACTCTCGTGCGCGTTTATCCGCCTAGCGGAAACGCGAACCGCTGGCGCATACGACTTACGTCGTAGTAGTATGGCGGCGCCCTGTTGCGCAGCAATGCTCGGCGCCCCCGGATCAACGTCGGCGCGACAATGCGTCCAGAGCGGCGCAGGCGTGCATTCTCAGCTCCGGCTCCCGCGTGACCTCGAGCATCGCGCTCAGGCTCGATCGCGCGGCTTCGACATCGCCGGTGTTCAATTGCAGCCGCGCATGTTCCCACCACGCATGCGCGTTGGATGGCGCGATGACCGTCATGCGCTGGTACAGCGTCAGCGCGCGGCCCGGATTGCCGCCCCGCTCGGCTCGGCTGGCCTGGTTCATCAGCAGGCGCACCAGCACGGATCGGTTCGACATCGCCGTCAAATGTTCCGGGCGCGGCGCGGTGTCCGGACCGAGCACCGCACGCAGCAGCGCGGCGAACCGCTCCGCATCCAGCATCGCGCCGCCGTCGAACGGATCGATCAGCACCGGCTCCGTTTCCGAGCCGATGCGGGCGACCACATGCCCGGGCGTATTCAGCGCATCCGCCGCCCAGCCAAGCCGGCGCGCCGCCGCCACGTAGAGGATGGTGAGGCTGACCGGCAGGCCGCGCCGCCGGTCGATCACGCGGATGAGATCGGCGTTGTCGGGGTCGTCGTAACTCTGCCGATCGCCGACGAAGCCGAATTCGGTGCCGATCACCCTCGCCAGGATCTTGGCACGGGCCACCGCACTCTCCGCATCGCCGCCGAGCACGACCAGCCGCTCCGTAATGTCGCCAAGAACGTCGACATATGCGGACAGGTCCAGCCCCGCATGGTCTAGCGCGGCGATCTGAAGCGCCGCCGAGTCGAGCGAGATCGCCTCGTCCTCGAGCAGCCCGATTTGCAGGATCGCGTCGGTGTTCGGTGTCTCAACCAGCGCCGTGCCCTCCCCGTGAAGTCGCGCCTGTCGCGCCGGTGCCGACCACGGCTGCGCCCGCTCCGTTCGGAGCCCCGCCAGCAGAGTGTTCGATCATGATTGCCGCTCCACCTCCGGATGCTCGGCGGCGCGACACGAGCACGCCCCCGGATGATACGAAGGTAACGCACCGCCTCGCCGGCGGTGCCACGGGCGGGACGGGTCCGGACTGAAAATTCGTTGCCTTGGTAGGCGAGGAGCCCCCGCCATCGCCCACCGGGCGGCAACGGACCGCGAGGCGATATGCGGGGGCTCTGTGCTTACACCAGCTTGCCGGTGCGGATCAGTTCCTTGTACCAGTTGGCGCTGAGCTTGGGCGTGCGCTTCTGCGTCTTGAAGTCGACGTGGTGGATGCCGAAGCGCGTGTTGTAACCATCCTCCCACTCGAAATTGTCCATCAGGCTCCACAGGAAATAGCCGTGGATCGGATAGCCCTCGCGCACCACACGCTGCATGTGGGTGATGCAGTTGCGCAGGTACATGATGCGGTCGGCATCGTAGACCTTGCCGTCCGGCGACACCACGTCGTCGGCGGAACAGCCGTTTTCGGAGATGAAGATGCGCTTCGGCTTCCACAGGTCGGATACCGTGCGGATGCCCCAGTACAGTACCTCCGGCGCGACATAGAGCCACGGCGACACCATGCGCGGGGAATGCTCCAGATGCGGCAGGATCGCATAGCCGCGCGGCTGATCGGGCGCGGCGCGGACGTAGTTTGGCGTGTAGAGGTTGAGCGACACGAAATCGAGCGGGCTGCTGATGATCTTCATATCCCCCGCCTGCACACGTGGCGCATCCCGGCCCTGCGCGGTCAGGTAGGTGTCGAGATACTTCCCCTCCATGATGGCGGTGAGGAACATCGCGTTCTCCTCGCGCACCGCAGCCTTGGTGGCGGCGATATGCTCGGGCGTTTCGATGACGGGCACGAACATGCTGGTGTTGTCGGCCAGACCGATCTGCGTGCCGGGTCGCGCGGCGGCACGGATCGCCTGCACGCCGAGACCATGCGCCAGCACGCCGTTATGACGGATCTGGTTGACGTCACGCGGCGGCAGCTTGAGGCCGGGTGCCTTCGAGCCGGTCATGTACGACAGGTCGGTAAAGCAGCGCAGTTCGTTGACCGTCATGATGTGCTTGACGCGATCCGACAGCTTGCCCGCCATATAGCCGGCGTAATCGGCGAAGGCATAGGCGGTGTCGCGCGACTGCCAGCCGCCGGCGAGCCCTGTCGGCAGATCCCAGTGGAACATCGTCGCATGTGGCGCGATGCCAGCGGCGAGCAGCCCGTCGACCAGCCGGTCGTAATAGTCGACACCCTTGGGGTTGGGCGCGCCACGCCCGCTCGGGAAGATGCGCGACCATGCGATCGAGAAGCGATAGGCGCCGACGCCCAGCGCCTTCAGCAGCGCGATATCGTCGCGGTAGCGGTGGTAGCTGTCGCAGGCGACGTCGCCGGTGTCGCCGTTGGCGACCTTGCCCGGCGTGTGCGAGAACACGTCCCAGTTGGTCGGCCCGCGCCCATCCTCGTTGACGGCGCCCTCGATCTGATACGCCGCCGTCGCGCAACCCCATGCGAAGTCGCGCGGGAACGCACCATCCGCTACCGCCGGGCGCGGTCCGGGCTGCGCGTGCGCGGTTGCGGAAGTCATCAGCGATGATGCAAGCGCGGCGCCGCCCAAGCCCAGCCCCAGTTCGCGGCGCGTCACGTCGGCCATGTCATCTCTCCTTGAAGGTCGTTTGTCGGCGATCACCGGCGCTGCCGGATATGATCGAAGGTCAGGGCTGCTCGGCGAGCGAGAAGATCCGGGCGGCAGGCGTCCATTTCGCGTGGGCGTCGGCCCAGGCCAACGGGCGTTGAACGCTGTCCATCCTGCTCTCCCACTCCTGCACCGCTTCGATCGTCTCACGCGCCGGTACGTAATCCTCGCGCGTCTCCATCACCATGACAAGGCGATTACCGCTGCGGTAGATTTCCATCGCGAGGATGCCGGATCCACGAATGTCCGCACACACCGCCGGTGGCACCGCCCCGGCGGCGTGCCAGCGCTCGTACTGGTCGATCGCCGCCGCTTCGTCGACGAGATCGATAAGCAAGACCTGGCGTGGCATCAGTGCGGCGAGCCGTTCAATTTACCCATCCGCCATCGATGACGTGAACCGCGCCGGTCGTAAAGGCCGCATCGTCGCTCGCCAGATAAAGTGCGAGCTTTGCGATCTCTTCCGCGCGGCCGAGCCGCCCCATCGGCTGGCGCGCGATGAACGCGGCCTGCGCAGCGGCATAGTCGCCGGTGTCGTGCAGCCGCTGTTGCAGCGAGGGCGTGTCGATCGTGCCCGGGCAGATCGCGTTGCAGCGCACGCCCTGCCCGACGAAATCGGCCGCCACCGCCTTGGTCAGCCCGATCACGCCGGCCTTGGTCGCGCCGTAGGCGAAGCGGTTGGGAATGCCCTTCACCGAACTGGCGATCGACGACACGTTGACGATCGCGCCGCCGCCCCGCGCCAGCATGCCGGGCAGGGAAGCGCGGATCGTGCGGAACATCGCGGTCATGTTGATCGACACCGCCTGCGCCCATTCCTCCTCGGTGCAATCGAGGATCGTGCCGGCGTGAACGATTCCGGCGATGTTGGCGAGCACGTCGATCCCGCCGACCTCGCCCGCGAAGGCGGACACGGCGGCGGCGTCGGTCACGTCCAGCGCCCGCGTCTCGCACCCGTCCAGCCCGGCGAGCGCGTCGAGGTCGCGATCGGTGGCGATCACGCGGGCGCCTTCCGCCGCGTAGAGTTGCGCGGTCGCGCGGCCGATGCCGCGTGCCGCCGCTGTGATGACCGCTACCTTGCCCTCGAGCCGTCCCGTCATGCTGTTGTCCTCATTCTGGCCGGCAGGCACGCCGGGCCGATCGGCTCGAAGGCCTTGTAGGTCAGGATAAATTCGCGGTGGCCGAGCGTTTCGGACACGCTGCGCTCGCCGCCCGCCACCGCCAGCACCGCCGCGACGATCTCCTCGCCGACGGTGTCCAGCGTCGCCTCGCCTTCGAGGATGCGGCCGGCGTTGATGTCCATGTCCGCCGCCAGCCGCCGTGCCGTCTCGGGGTTGGCGCACACCTTGATGACCGGCGAGATCGCCGAGCCGACCACCGATCCGCGCCCGGTGGTGAAGATCGTCAGGTGGCAACCGCACGCGATCATCTCGACGATCTCGGCATTGTCGGAGATATTGGGGAAGCCGAAGCGCGGTTCGCCGTCCGGCACCACGTCGAGCAGGTAGAGCCCACCCGCCGGCGGTAGGTCGCCGGGCTTGATGAGGCCGCTGATCGGCGAGGAACCCGATTTGGAATAGGCGCCCATCGACTTTTCTTCCTGCGTCGTCAGCCCGCCCTCGGCATTGCCGGGCGCGAAGCTGCCGAAGCCCATCACCGTGTAATACCGCTCGGCCTTCTCCACGCAGGCGACGATCGCCTCGCCAAGTTCGGGCGTGACCGCGCGCGTTTCCATGATGGCTTCGCAGCCGACCAGTTCGCCGGTTTCCTCGAAGATGCAGGTCGCGCCGTCCGCCACCAGCCGGTCGAACGCGCGGCCGACCGCAGGGTTGGCGGTGATGCCGCTGGTCCCGTCCGAACCGCCGCAGATCGTGCCGATCACCAGTTCGTCGACGCGCATCGGCACGCGTGGGCAATCGGCGATGGCGGCCTGCACCCGCGCCACCGCCGCAAGGCCTGCCGCGATCGTGGCGGCGGTGCCGCCGGTCTGCTGGATCACGTACAGTTCGACCGGCCGGCCGCTGGCCGCGATATGCGCCTGCAAGCGTTCGCGGTCGAAACTCTCGCAACCGAGCGACACCAGCACGACGCCGCCGACATTGGGGTGCGTCGTCACCGCTTCCATGATCCTGGCGGCATAGGCGTTGGGATAGCAGCCGGGAAAGCCGATCAGGTGTACGTCGGCATCGTCCGCCTTGTCGACGATGCGCCGCGCGACATGGTGCGCGCATTCGACGAGGTACACGACCGCGACGGTGTTGCGGATGCCCTTGCGCCCGTCGGCGCGCGCATAGCCCAGCATCATCGCCGCGTCTCCGTCATGGTAGACCGGCTGTGCGCCGCGATATAGTCGCTCTTCATGTTGTGCATGTGGACCCATTCCCCCGGAGTGGCCGCCGCCGTCATCGATCCGATCGGCGCACCGTATTTGATGACCTTTTCGCCTGCCGCCAGCGTGCGCCGCGCAACCTTGTGGCCGACGGTGATGCCCTCGCGCGCGGGGATGGTCCCGCCCGAAGTCGGCAGGATATCGCCCGCCGCGATCGGCGCGACGCAGATCAGCACGTTGTCGTCCGGGTGGAGCAAAATGAGCTGGTCGGCAGGCGAAATCTGCGCGGGCGTGTCGGCCACCACCCTGTCGAGCGCGGCCCAGACGGTCGCCGGCACCTCCGTGCCGATCCGCGCAACCATCGCGTCGACCTGATCGACACCGACCAGACCCGCCACCACGCATGCGACGGCGGGATGGCGCAGCGGATGCTGCAACGCCGCCGCCGGCAGCGAAACGCCGGCATCCGCCGCCACCTCCGCCAGCGCACGCGCGCGCACGACGATCTCGGCGGAGGGTGGCGCGTAATCGTAATGCAAATCGCTCGGATCGGCGGCTATCGTATCGTGCGCGAGAATGCCGCTGTTGTACGGCCCGCCCGCGATCACGCGCACGCCGAGCGCGGCGCAGCGATCCAGCAGCGCCGTCGCGCGCCGATCGAGCAGAGTGTAGCGTCCGGCCAGCAGGATCACATCGAGCGGCACCGCGTCGAGCAGTTCCTCGCACACCGCGATCTCGTTCACGCCGATACCGATCGCGCCGATCGCACCCGCATCGCGCAGATCGCATAGCACCTGATAGCCGCCGTTCAGGAACGCGTCGCGGTGACGCGCATGCTCGTCGCCGTGCGTTGCCGTGCCGAGATCGTGCGCGAGAACGATGTCGATGCGCCGCCCCTGCAAGCGCGCCGCGCTCGCCTCGAACGACCGGAGCACGCCCTCCGCCGAATAATCATAGACCTCGTCGAACGGATCGGCGTCGACGAACCCCTGGCGGGTGCCGGTCTGCCTGGTCGGCACCAGCACACGCCCGACTTTCGTGGAGACGATGGCGGCCTGCGCGGGATCGTGCGCCGCCAGCGCCGCGCCCAACCGCCGCTCGGCCAGCCCGAAGCCGTAATGCGGGGCGGTGTCGAAATAGCCGATGCCCGCCGCCAGCGCCGCCGCCACCGTGGCCATCGCCTCCTCATCGCTGACCGCGCGGTACAGGTTGCCGATCGCGGCCGCGCCCATGCCGAAGCGCGGAAGAACGGGCATGGTCATGAAGTTGCTCCTTGCGCCACACCGTAGATGCGGCTGGCATTGCCGCCGAATACGGCGGCACGTTCCGCCGCCGGGATCGCGCCGGCCGCAAGATCGTGCCACGCCCGGTAGCTTTGCCGCAACGTCACCACCGGCCAGTCGCTTCCCCAGATCAGCCGCTCCGGCCCGAACAGTGCCCGGAGCGTGTCGATCACCGGCAGCATCGTCGTCATCTCGCCTTCGGCAGCTTCGGTCACCAGACCGGACACTTTGCACGTCACCTGCGGCAATGCCGCAAGCCGCGTCATGACATCCACCCAGGCGTCGTTCGCTTCGCTCATCACCGGCTTCGCGGCATGATCGATCACGATGCACAGATCCGGGTGGCGCAATGCGCAGCGTTCCAGTGCGGCGAGATGGTGCGGCCGAACCAGCGCCTCCAGCACCAGACCCGACCGCGCCAGATGAGCGAGCCCGGCGTCGAGCGCGGGATCGTCATACCAGTCGTCGGCACGGTCCTGCACCATCGGCCGAAGCCCGAGCAGTCTGCCCCGTTCCGCCAAGCGGTCGATCCGCGCGCGCGCGTCGGCAGCGGTGAGATCGACCCAGCCGATCACGCCGGCGATGCGTTCGTCCGCGCGCGCGAGATCGAGCAGCCAGCGTGTGTCCGCCTCGCTTTCCTGGCTTTGCACCAGGATGACGCGCGACACGTCGGTCCCCGCGATCTCGCCCCACAGTTCGTCCGGCAGCACGTCGCGGTGCAGGGTCGGCAAGTCCGGCCCCGGCCACGTGCAGTCGTTCAGGCCGGGACGCCAGAGATGAACGTGCGCGTCGATCACCGCGCCACTTCGCCACGGTGCGACCGCGCGAACAGCGCCACCACCACGAAGCACGCCGCAGGCACCAGCATCGCCAGCGCGATCGCGCCGGTCGCATCGGAAATGAAGCCCATCACCGCCGTCAGCACCGCACCACCGATGATCGCCATCACGATCATCGACGCGCCCGGCTTGGTCAGCGGACCCAGCCCCCGCAAGGACAACACGAAGATGGTCGGATACATGATCGACATGAAGAAGCTGCTCGCCACCAGCGCCGCCACACCGATGCCCCCGCCGGCCAGCGCCGCGATGAGCGCAAGCGCGACGTTGATCGCACCGAACACCGTCATCAGCCGCGCGCTGTCGATCCGCGACAGCAGCGCCGCGCCGACGAAGCGGCCCGCCATGAACAGCAGAAAGGACGCGGTGAGCAGCCACGCCGCGTGCTGCGTGCCGAACTGCGGCAGTTCCGCCGCGACATAGCGGATCAGGTAGCTCCAGATGCCGACCTGCGCGCCGACGTAAAAAAATTGCGCGCCGACGCCGGCGAGATAGCGCGGCCGCCGCAGCAACGCGCCGACGCCGGACAGGATGCCGCTCTCGCCGTCCACGATTTCACGCCGCGTCGCGGCCTGCGGGAGCGGTGTAACGATCAACAGCGCGGCCCAGACCAGTACGACGATGGCGATGGCAAGGTACGGCAGGCGCACGTCGGAGGCGTCGGGAATGGCGGTGGCGGGCACGTCCGACAGCAGCAGCGCAGCGCCCAGCGCCACGCCGGTGACCGAGCCGAGCGGGTTGAACGCCTGTGCGAGGTTGAGGCGACGGTCGGCGCTTTCGGCTGGTCCCAGCACCATCACCAGCGGGTTCGCCGCCATTTCGAGGAACGCAAGGCCGCTCGCGATCACGAACAAAGCGACCAGAAAGAACGGATAGCTCGGCTGCAACGACGCTGGCCAGAACAGCAAAGCGCCGCCAGCGAACAGCAACAGCCCGGCTACGACCGCCGCCTTGTAGCCGAACCGCTCCGCCGCATAGGCGGCGGGCAGCGCGAAACAGAAATAGCCGAGATAGAAGGCCGATTGCACCAGCCCGGATTGCAGATCGGACAGTTGGAAGACGTGCCGGAAATGCGCGATCAGCACATCGTTGAGGTTGTTGGCCAGCCCCCACAGGAAGAACAGCCCGACGATCAGGATCATGCCGGCCCGGCCGGCGATACGCGGTGCCCGTCGGTTCGGCGTGCCATCGGTCATCGTCACATCCTCCGTTTGCGTGGGGCGGGCATCACGGCCGTGTTCCGTCAAAAAAATCGGCCAGAGCCCGGGGACTCTGGCCGAAGGGGAGGAAGCGTGTCGAGGATCAAGTCGCCTCAGAAGGTAACGCGCGCGACGATGGTGACCTTGCGATCGTTGATGATCGCGTCACGCGGGCGCGTCTCGATGCCGTAGTAGGTCGACGTCATCGTGTTCAGCAGGTTCACGCCGTTCGCGGTCAGCGAGAAGTGCGGATTGACGTTGACGGTAACCGATGCGTCGAGCTGGCCGAACGGCTTCTGGAACACCGGCAGGTTGCCCGACCCGTTGCCCGAGGTCGTCACCAGGAACTCACTGCGCCAGTTGTAGGCGACGCGGGTCGAGATCAGGCCACGCTCGTAGATGCCGACGATGTTGTAATTGTACTTCGACAGGCCTTCGAGCGGGACGTCGTGCACCGGGCCCGCCGTTGCCGGGCTTGGCGCGTTGGAGTCGACATAGGTGAAGTTGCTCTGCACGCCGAGGCCCTTCAGCGCGCCCGGCAGGAAGTCGAAGAACTGCTGATAGGCGATCTCGATGCCCTTCACCTTGGCATCGGCGACGTTGTTGTACGAGGTGACGTTGTACGTCGCCGTAACACCATCGTTGAAGGTGACGTCCTGCGTCGTGATACCGGTCTGAATGTAGTTCGAGATCTGCTTGTAGAACGCGGCCGCCGTCAACGAGCCGGTGTGCGAGAAATACCATTCCGCGGACAGATCGAGGTTCTTCGATTCCATCGGCTTCAGGTTCGGATTGCCGCCCGACGTATCATGCTCCTGGAAGATCTGCGCGGTGCCCGGCTCCGAAATGGTCAGCGCCGGGTTGAGCTGCGACAGCGACGGGCGCGAGATGTTCTTCGACGCGGCGAAGCGCAGTTGCAGCTTGTCGGTGAGATGCGCGCGCAGGTTCAGGCTCGGCAGCCACGTGTTGTAGCTTTGCGCGACACTGACGAGGCTGGCGGTGGTGTCGCCCGTGTTCTGCTTGCCGTCCGGCCCGGTGATGAGCCCGGTCTGCTGGAGGTAGCCGGCGACATCCTGATCGGTGTGCACGAAGCGCACGCCGATATTGCCGTCGATCGGCACCGGCAGCTGATCCGCCTTGAAGAACGCCGCCACGTAGCCTGCATAGGTTTTCTGCGACTGGGTGCTGGTGCCGGTCGCCTGGTACGGCGCTGCCGTCGAAATGCCGAGCGCGGCGCGCGTTGCGTCGTAGTTGAGCGTGGTGTTGCGCGAGAAGAACAGCCCCTCGCCCGGTACGGATGCGTCGCCGCGGAAGAAGTCGCTCAGCCCGACGACCTCGAGTTCGCTCGGCACGCCGGACAGCTGGGTATAGCGGTAGCCGGTGTCGCTGAACACGTTGGAGCGATCGGCGAACCGGAAGCCCGCCTTGATCGAGCGCAGCAGGCCGCCGTCGAACTTGTATTCGGCGTCGAGGCGGCCAGTCTTGTCCTTGGCTTCGGAATGGTTGAGGTCGTCGAGATAGAACGCCGCATTGTAGGTCGATGCGTTGGTCACACCCTCCGGCGTGGTGAGCGAGAAACTCGGCGTCGCGCCGGTCACGTTCTGCACCAGCGTGCCGTCACCCACGCCGTTCAGGCCGACGATCGAGCGCACGTCCTGCGTGTTGGCATCGACGAACTGGCCGTCCGCGGTGATCGTCAGATGCGACGACGCTTCCCACTTGCCGTGCAGCGAATAGTCGGTGGTGCGGGAATGGCGGGTTTCGAGGCTGGTGTTCGCCGCCGCCTGGATGTTCTGGTAGGTGCCGCTCTGCACATCGCCGTTCGGCGCGAAGGTGAAGGCTGCACCCGGCGTCGGCACCATCTGCGCGCCGGCCGGCTCCGCGAAGTAGCTGTAATCGTCGAAGCGGAAGTTATAGTCGTTGCGGAACACCTCGCCGGTGAATTCCAGCGTGTCGGTCGGCCGCCACTGGACCGACGCGTCGATGCCGAACCGGCGGCGATCTCCGTAAACCTCGCCGATGCCGGTGCCGTGTGCGAGCGTCGTCGTCTGGCCGAGCCGGCCGAGCGTCTGCGCAGCGGTATAGTCGGGCAGCGAGTTGGGTGTGCCGTCCGTCTTCAGGCTTTGGTCAAGCGTGTTGAACGGCTCGGTCGTGATCGTGTCCTGACGGAAAGCGGTGCGCTGGTACGATGCGCTGACCAGCACGCCGATCTCGCCGATGCCGGTGTGCCAGCGATCGCTGATGAGCAGCGATGCGGACGGCTCGCTCTTGCCGACCAGATCCGAATAGGTGTTGCTGACCGCGCCCGACACCTTGAGCCCGTCGAAATCGAAGGGTTTGCGCGTGCGGAAGTTGATCGTGCCGCTGAGCTGATCCTCGACGAGATCGGACGACGGGTTCTTGTAGACGTCGATACCGGCGAGCTGTTCGGACGGCACGTCCTCCAGGCTCAGCGTTCCCGCAGGGCTGGTGCCTTCACCGCCGCTCGCAGTGAAGATGTCGCGACCGTTCAATTCGGTGCGGACTTGCGTAAGGCCACGGATCGCAACGGAGCTGCCTTCGCCGTACTGGCGCTGGACCTGGATGCCCGAGATGCGCTGCAGCGCCTCGGCGACGTTGCGGTCGGGCAACTTGCCGATGTCTTCCGCGACGATCGAATCGACGATCTGGTCGGAATTGCGCTTGATGTTCTGCGCGCTCTGCAAGCTGGCGCGCACGCCGGTGACGACGATGTCGTCGGCGACTGGCGCCGGCGCGGCGGATGCGGGATCGGCCGCGACGTTCTGGTCGCCGCTCGGCTGCGTGGTGCCGCTCTGCGTCGCTGCCTGCTGCACGGCCGGGTCGGTCGGCGTCGCGGCGGTCTGCGCGAGGGCGGGCGATGCGGCTCCGAACACCAGCGCGGCGGCGGACGCGCCCAGCAGCATGGTGGCCTTGCGAGTGCTCTGCGTGGTGATCTGAAGTGCCATAATCCGTCCCTCTCCTGCGTGCCTTGGCCCCCGGGCAGGGCTCTGGAGCCGCTCCTTACGTCCGGCTTCGCAATTATGAAATATAAAAATTGCTTTCACGGGTGATTTCTCGCTACCGCATGGCGGCCGCCGCCGGGGCGGCGTACAAGCGCTCCGATAAGCAAACGGGGGAGAGGCATGGCAACGAAGTCGCGATATCAGGCGCCGGCATTGAAGAAGGGGCTGGAGATTCTCGAACTCCTCGCCGCCGCCAGCGCGCCGCTCACCATGTCGGACATCTCGGTCGCGCTGGAACGCTCGATCAGCGAGATCTTCCGCATGTTGCAGGTGCTGGAGGAACATCGCTACATCGTCCGCAGCGAGGAGGGCTATCGCCTGACCAACCGGCTGTTCGCGCTGAGCATGGGGCAACCGCCGGTGCGCGACCTCGTTTCCACCGCGATCCCGGTGATGGAGGGTCTGGCGCGCCGGATCGGCCAGAGCTGCCATCTCGCGGTCGTGTCCGGCGCCGAGATGGTGGTGATCGCCGGCGTCGACTCGCCCGGCCTGTCGGGGTTCGCGGTTCGCGTCGGCTATCGGCGACCGCTGCATCGCTCGGCGTCGGGGCGCATCCTGCTCGCGTTCCAGTCGCCCGCCGCACGCGCCGCCATGCTGGAGGATGTGCGCGCGACCGGCGATGCGGTCGATCTGCCCGCGCTGACCGCGCAACTCGACGCGATCATCGCGGAGGGCGGCGGCACGTCGCCCAGCCCGGTGCTGACCGGGATCATCGACCTTTCCGTGCCGGTGCTGTCGCTGAACGTGGCGCGCGCGGCGCTGACCATCCCGTTCGTCGACGGGCCGGGCGCGCGGGTCGGGCTCGACGAATCGCAGGGCGCGCTGCGCGACGCGGCGGAGGCGATCGCCGACCAGCTCGCCCCGGTGCTGCGCGATGCTACACCCCGCCCGTACGAGGATGAGGAAAAGGAATTGGACGCATGAACGACCTGTCACGCCGCACGCTGATCGGCGGCTCCATGCTGCTCGGCGTCGCCGCCGCGGCCACATCGGCGGATGCGCAGACCAGTGCGCGCGACGAAGTGGTCGAGCTGTGGCCCGGCGCGCCGCCGGGCAGCACGGGCGCTAAGATCACGCGGAAAATCGCCGACCAGTCGAAGGACCCCGCGCACCTCGATCGCTGGGTGACCGGCATCGCGCGGCCGGTTCTGGTGGTGTATCGCCCGGCCCGCCCGAACGGCACGGCGGCGCTCGTCATGCCGGGCGGCGGCTATGGTTTCCTGTCGTATGACAACGAAGGCGTATCGCAGGCGGCGTGGCTGAACGCGCGCGGCGTGACGGCGTTCATCCTGCTGTACCGACTGCCCTCGGAGGGCTGGAACGGCCGCGCCGATGTGCCGCTTCAGGATGCGCAGCGCGCGATGCGGGTGATCCGGTCGGGCGCGGCGCGCTTCGGCATCCGCGCCGACAAGGTCGCCATCCTCGGCTTCTCGGCCGGCGGGCATCTCGCCGGGTCACTCGCCACGCGCCATGCCGAGCGGACCTACGCGCCGCTCGACGCCGCCGATACGCTCAGCGCACGGCCGGACGTGGCGGGGCTGATCTACCCGGTCATCACGCTCGACCAGCCGTTCACGCATGTCGGTTCGCGCGACATGCTGCTCGGGCCGAACTCCAGCGTGGCCGAACAGCGCGCCCGTTCGGTCGAGCGCAAGGTCGATGCGACGACGCCGCCGACCTTCCTCGTCCATGCCGCCGACGATGGCCTGGTGCCGGTCGCCAACAGCATCGCGATGTTCGACGCGTTGATCGCCGCCAAGCGGCCGGCGGCGCTGCACGTGTTCGAGGATGGCGGCCACGGCTTTGGCGTGCGCCTGCCGCCCGCGCAGTCGGCTTCGGCATGGCCGGGCCTGTTCGCGACCTTCGCGACGCGGCAGGGCGTCGCGCTGTGAAGGCGTGGCCGGTTCTGCTCGCTGGCCTGCTGGCAGCGGCGCCGGCCGCCGCCGAGGCACCGCACTACCAAAGCTCGCCCGAACGGCGGACGGTAGTAGAGAAGGATTGGGGTCGGTGGCTGGGGCCGTTCCGTGCAAAATTGGTGCCGAGCCTGATGGAGGATTTCGGCGAACGCTACCTGTACCAGCCCGCCAATGCCGCCCTGCCACTGCCGCGCGCGGGCAAGCAACGCGTTGTCTTTCTTGGTGATTCGATTACCGATCGCTGGAACCTTGCGGCGAGCTTCCCCGGCAAGCCCTATGTCAATCGCGGCATCGGCAGCCAGGTGACCGCGCAGATGGTGTTGCGGTTTCATCAGGACGTGATCGCGCTGCACCCGTCGGCGGTGGTGATCCTCGCCGGGATCAACGACGTGCAGGGCTTCCTGCAACACGAGACGCCCGAGCAGATCGAGGCCAACTGGGAGGCGATGGCCGACCTCGCCGACGCGCATGGCATCGCGGTGGTGTTCGGTTCGCTGCTGCCGGTCAACGACTATACCGATGCGGCGCGGGATGTCGTGAAGGAGCGTCATCCCGATGAGCTACGCGCGCTCAACGCGTGGCTGCGCGCGTTCTGCGCACGGCGCCATTATGCTTATGCCGATTACTACGCGGCGCTGGTCGATCAAAAGGGCTTGATGACCGCCGCCTACACCACCGACGGCGTCCACCCGCTCGACGCCGGCTATGCCCGCATGGCGCCGATCGCCGCGCGCGCGATCACGACGGCATTGGCCGTGCACTCCAGGAGACACTGATGCGCTACCTCCCCCTGCTTGCCGTTCTGTGTGCCTCCGCCGCATCCGCGCAGACGAGCGTTCCCGGCGATCCTCACGCCGCCGATCCGGTCGGCATCGTCGCGGACCCCTGCCCCGCCCATCCCAAGCCCGCCGACAAGGCCGGCTGGCAGATGTGGAACCTGCACATGATGACCCGCGATTACGGGCAGCTCTGCCGCTATGCCGCGCAGAATGCCGCGTTGAAGGAACCGGTGCGTGTCGTGTTCATGGGCGATTCGATCACAGATAACTGGATCGGCGCGGATGCGACGCTGTTCACGGGCGGTCTGGTCGATCGCGGGATCAGCGGGCAGACCACGCCGCAGATGCTGGTGCGGTTTCGCCGCGATGTGATCGACCTGCACCCGCAGGCGGTGCACATCATGGCCGGCACCAACGACATCGCCGGCAACACCGGCGCGGCGACGATGGAAACCGTACAGGGCAATATTGCCAGCATGGCGGAAATGGCCCGCGCGCACGGCATCAAGGTGATCCTCGCCTCGATCCCGCCCGCCGCCGCCTTCCCGTGGAGCCCGGACAAGCGGCCGGTGCCGCAGATCGCCGCGATGAACGCGTGGCTGCGCGGTTATGCCAGGGCCAACGGCTTCACGTACGTCGATTATCACGCGGCGCTGACCACGCCGGCGGGCGGGATGAAGCCGGGCCTCGCCAGCGACGGCGTGCACCCGACGCCGGCCGGTTATGCGGTGATGCGTCCGCTCGCGCTTGCCGCCATCGCCAGCAGCTTGGGGCCGCGCAAGTGAGCGGTGTCGATCGTCGTCGCTTCCTCGCCGGCAGTGCCGCGCTCGGCCTTGCGCAGGCCGCGCGCGCGGCGAGCCCGATGGGACAGTCGCGCGGGCCGGTGCAGGCGAACTGGCCCTCGCTGGTGGACAATTACCGCTACCCCGACTGGTTCCGCAACGCGAAGCTCGGGCTGTGGGCGCATTGGGGGCCGCAATCGGTGCCCGAACAGGGCGACTGGTACGGCCGTTTCATGTATATGCAGGGCCACCCGATGTACGAACATCACCTCAAGACCTACGGCCATCCGTCGGTATCGGGGATGAAGGACATCCAGCATCTGTGGTCCGCCGCCAAGTGGGACCCGGATGCGCTGATGCAGCGCTACGTAAAGGCGGGCGCCAAGTATTTCGTCGCGCTCGCCTGCCATCACGACAATCTCGACTGCTACGACAGCCGGTACCAGCCTTGGAACAGCCTGCGGATCGGGCCGAAGCGCGATGTGGTCGGCGAATGGGAGAAGGTGGCGCGGCGCGCGGGGCTGAAGTTCGGCGTGTCCAACCACGCCGCGCATTCGTGGCACTGGTATCAGCCGGCATATGGCTATGATCCGGTCGGCGCGAAGAAGGGTGTGCGCTACGACGCCTACACCCTGCGCAAGGAAGACGGGCGCGGCACCTGGTGGGAAGGACTCGACCCGCGCGATCTCTACACCGGCCGCCATGCGGTGCTGCCCGATGGCATCGACAGCATCGCCGCGATGAACGCGTGGCATGACAAGCACGATGGCCAATGGGTCGAGACGCCGCCGCCGGACGATCCCGCCTATGTGACGAAATGGCTGCTGCGGCAGACCGATCTGATCGACAAGTACAAGCCCGATCTCGTCTATTTCGACGATTACGAACTGCCGTTCGGCCCCGTCGGGCTGGAAGCGGCGGCGGACTATTACAACCGCTCGATCGCGTGGCACGGCAAGATCGACGTGGTGCTGACCGGCAAGCAGCTGAAGCCCAACCAGCGTTTCGGCATCTTGCAGGATGTCGAGCGCGGCTACACTGACCATCTGTGGGACGAGCCGTGGCAGACCGACACCTGCATCGGCGACTGGTTCTACAACGTCGCGCGGCTGAACGACCGCAGCTACAAGACGGCGGAGGACGTGATGCAGCGCCTCGCCGACGTAGTGTCCAAGAACGGCAACCTGCTGCTGTCGATCCCGCAGCCGGGCGACGGTTCTATCGACAGCGAGGAGGAGAAGATCCTCGACGGCATGGCCGGCTGGATCGCGGTCAACGGCGAGGCGATCTTCGGGTCGCGGCCGTGGCGGCGTTACGGCGAAGGGCCGACGCAGCTTGCGGTCGGGATGCAGAACGAGGGCTCCGCCAAGCCTTTTACGGCGCAGGACATCCGCTTCACCACCAACAAGGGCGCGCTGTACGGGCTGTTCCTTGTCCCGCCGAAAGGGCGCGCCACGATCCGGTCGCTGGCGATCGGTCGCGAAGGCGCGGTCGAACGCGTGACGTTACTCGGCGGCGGTACGGTGCCGCATCGCCGCGATGCGACCGGGCTGCACCTCGACATGCCGCAGGGTCACGCCGGCTTCGTACCGGTGGTGCGGATCGAGGGGCGCGGGCTGGTCTGAGCCCGCGCCGCTTTCCCTCAGCGGTAATGCCCCATCGTCACGCGTAGCAGCACCGGCCGGTCGATGATGTTGATGCCGTAATCGGTCTGGTCGCCGTTCCAGACGCGTGACGTGACCCATGCGCCGTTCTTGAGCGTCCCTTCCTCGACGCGCACGATCATGCCGTTCGCCGGGCCGCCGGCGCGCCCGGCGAAGTCGAAGCGGACATGGTCGCCCATGATGAGGAAGCTGTCCGCCGACAGTTGCGCGACCACGCCGCCGCCGACCGCGCGGTTCGCCCATTCCGGCGGCTCGGACTTGATCCAGGTCCAGCTTTTCTGGCCGAACTGCCATTCGCCGTAGCCGGCGGTGATCGTCCAGTCGCCCATCGTGGTGGATTGCGCGGCGCCGTCCTCACCCTTCGCCACGCCCCAGGTCGGGTGCGTCGCGGCGATCGCCGCCCAGTCGCTGGCGATGGGGGCGAGCAGCGCGTATTTGTCGGCGATCGCAGCGAGGGTTTGCGCGTCGAGCGCCTTTGCGCCGAGCGGGTAGTTGGAATAGCCGGTCTCATCCATGCCGAACGGCGCGTAACCGATCGCGCCGCGCCCGAGCGCCGGCCACAGGAAGCGCGCGAACGCCTCGGCATTGCCGATCTCCGGCACCATCAGCGCATTGTCGCGGCGGGCATAGGCGTCGAGATAGGCGAGCACGTTGGGCGCCTTGCCGTCGTAGATGTCGGGCGCCTCGAAATCGATCGCCGGGGCGGCCGCCTTCCAGATCGGCAGCACGTCCTGCTGCGGCCCGCCGCTCGCCACGCCGTCGGGATCGGGCACGTTGGACGGCCCGGCGAGGGCTGCGTTGACGTACATCGGCAGCGCCTTCACCGCCTTGCCCGCCGCCGCGATCTCGTTGACGTACACCGCGGTGTGCCAGGTGTTGAACGCGCGGTCCGCCTGCGCGCCGAACAGCGCGGACCATGTGCCGGCGGGCTTGCCGAGCGCCTTTGCCAGTGCGGCCGGGACAGGCTTGGCGAACAGCGCGTTCGCCGCCGCGCCGTAATCGCGCGGGTTGCGGTAGCTGCCGGTCTCGTTTTCGGGCTGAACCAGGATCACGGTGTTCTGCGGATCGTGATCCTTGAGATAGCGCATCAGCGCGACGAACGCGCGCTTGTCCGCCTCCAGCGTAGTGCGGAACATCGCCGACAGCGTGCCGTGGTCCGCGCCGGTGCGCGTCTTCATGCGCGGGAAGCGACGGTTGTCGAGCTTCACCCAGTCGGGCGTATAGGCGGGCGAGGTGTTCTTCCACGTACCGAACCACAGCAGCACGACGCGCTTGTCATGCGCGCACGCCTGGTCGAGCAGCGTCTGGACGAAGCTGAAATCGAACTGCCCCTCGACCGGCTCGACCTGCTGCCACGCAACCGGCACCTCGACGGTGTTGGCACTGAGCCGGTCGAGCAGCGGCCACACGGCGGGCAGTGCGGACGGATAATTGCTCGAATTATTGACCTGCGCGCCGAGCATCAGGAACGGTTTGCCGTCGACGATGAGGGTATGGCGGCTCCCGTGCGCTTCAAGGTGCGGCAGCGTGGTTTCCTGCGCCAGTGCCGGCGTGGCTGCCGCTGTGGCGAGCAGCGCGAGCGTGATCGCGATCTTCATAACCCCTCCATTGGTCTAGCTATGCGCCAAACGTCGCGTACGATGTAGCAGTGATCTTCGACGAACACATCACGCCACTTGCGCTGGTGAATGAAGATATCATAAGTGAAAATTACAGACGAACAAGCTATGCTCGGGAGAGAGATGATGACGACGGTGCTGCAAACCCGAGCGGCCGCGCGCGCCGTGTTCGCCGCCGGGGCCTCGCTGCTCGCGCTGGTCGCCACGCCTGCGCTCGCCGCGCCGCTCGCCTCGATGGATCGTAACGGCGCTAGCGTGTCGGTGGAGCCCTATGCGCCCAACATCGTGCGCGTCACCATCGCGATGGACCGTGCGCTCGCCGATGCCCCGCCGGGCGACGGGCCGAACGCCAGACCGGATGCGACCGGCTGGACGCACACCACCAGCGCCGCCGGCGACGTGTTCACCTCCCCCGCCGTCTCGCTCACCGTCAATGCCGAGCCGTGGCCGACCGCGCCGACGCAGATGCAGCGCTATTTCGCGCCGTCGCTGCCGCATGTCGGCATCAGCGTGCGCGGGGCCGACGGCCATACCATCACCGAGATGACCGGCTGGGAGATGGCGCCGGTCGAGGTGAACGGCGAACACACGTTCCGCGTCGGCGCGAACTTTGCGGTGCAGCCGGGCGAGCATTATTACGGGCTCGGCCAGAACCAGGAGGGCGTGCTCGACCTGAAGGGCCGCACCATCGATTGCCGTCACAATTACGATGCGCCTATGGGCGAAAGCGTCTGCGTGCCGTTCATGGTGACGAACAAGGGCTATGGCATCGTGTGGGACAACCCGTCCGCCACCACCGTATCCCCCGGCCTCAACAACGCGACCCACTGGCAGTCGAACGTCGGCGAGCGCGTGTCGTTCTTCGTCATCACCGGCGACACCACCGACCAGCTCTATGCCGGCTACGCCAAGCTGACCGGCGCCACCCCGCTCCCGCCCAAGGCAGCGTTCGGTCTGATCCAGTCCAAGGCGCGCTACGAGAGTCAGGCCGAACTGCTCGGCGTGGCGGAGGGGTATCGCAAGCGCAACCTGCCGCTCGACGTGATGGTGCTCGACTGGTTCTACTGGACGCGGATGGGGCAGCTCGACATCGATCACACCTATTTCCCCGATCCCAAGGCGATGAACGACACGCTGCACAGCATGGGGATGCGCTCGATCGTCAGCGTGTGGCCACGTTTCGAGCGGGAATCGCGCTATTACGATTTCCTGTCGGCAAAGGGCTGGCTGCTGCACGACAAGGACGGCAGCGTGGTGGACGGCCTGCCGGTCCGCTCCGACCGGGCGGGTGCGCTGATCGATTCGACCAACCCGGATGCGCGCGCCTGGTATTGGGGCAAGATCCGCGACAACATCGCATCGCAGGGCTTCGACTGGTTCTGGCTGGACGAGACTGAGCCGGATCTGGTGCCGGACGGCCACTTCTTCTCGATCGGGTCGGGCGACCGCTACCACAATCTGTTCCCGCTGGTGCACACCAGCGGCGTCGCGGAAGGCTCCGCGCGCGACCGGCCGAATATGCGCAACCTGATCCTCGCGCGCGCCGCCTATCTCGGCACGCAGCGCAACGGCGCGCTGTTCTGGTCGTCGGACGTGCAATCGACGTGGGAAGCGCTGCACCGGCAGGTACCCGCCGGCCTCGGCTTCACCGCGACCGGCCTCGCCTACTGGAGCAGCGACACCGGCGGCTGGCAGTATCCGAACGGCCCGAAGGCGGAACGTGCGCCGCTGCTCGACCCCGCCGGCGCGACCGCGATGCCGCCGTCGTACACCGACTATCCCGAACTGTTCACGCGCTGGTTCGCGTATAACAGCTTCACGCCGACGCTGCGCATCCACGGCCAGCGCCCGGCGACCGCGCTGTGGGATTACGGCACCGCGGCCGAGCCCGTGCTCGCCAACTTCCTGAAGCTGCGCTACGCGATGGTGCCGTATCTGTATGCGCTGGGGTATCAGACCTACAAGACCGGCGCGCCGTTCATGCGCGCGCTGTTCATGGATTTCCCGAACGACCCCGCCGTCGCCACGATCGGCGACGAATATATGTTCGGCCCGGCCTTCCTCGTCGCACCGGTCACCACGCAGGGCGTGACCAGCCGCGACGTGTATCTGCCGGCGGGGGCGGACTGGTACGATTACTGGACCAACCATCGCTACACCGGCGGGCAGACCGTGAAGGCGGCCGCGCCGATCGACAAGATCCCGCTGTTCGTGCGCGCCGGATCGATCGTGCCGATGGGCGTACAGGTGCCGAGCACCGCGACCAAACAGGCGCTGGAGAGCATCCGCGTCTATCCGGGCCGTGACGCAAGCTTCACGCTGTATGACGATGACGGCGTGACCAACGCCTACCGGAATGGCGGCGGCACCACCGCGACGCTGCATTGGGACGAGGCGACCAAGCGGCTTACCGCGTCGGGTCGCCTGCCGACCGGGCAGGAAGCCGCGAAGCTGGTGCAGGTGGTCCAGCCCGACGCGCGCTGAGGCGATCAGCCTGCCGACATAGCGGCTTCGAGTACGGCGGCCGGGCGCACCCGCGCCGCCGCGCCGATCAGGATCAGCGCGGGGCCGCTGCCGGCGGTCGCGTCCACCGCGACCGGCAGCAGGTCGAGGCGGGTGCGGGCGAGGCTCTCGGTGGGTAGGCTGACGTCGCTGGCGATCAGCACCGGCGTATCGGCCGCGAGACCGTGTTCGATCAACCGGCGGCGGATCTCCGGCGCGGCGGCGCGGCCCATGTACAAGGCCAGCGTCGTCGCGGGATCGGCGAGCGAGGCCCAGTCGACGTGATCCATGCTGCCATCCCGCGACTGCATGGTGACGAACCGTACCGATCGTGCCGACCCGCGCAGCGTCAGCGATACGCCGGCCGCCGCCGCCGCTGCGCTCGCCGCCGTTACCCCGGGGCAGATCCGCACGCGGACGCCGGCCTTCGCCAGTGCATCCACCTCCTCCATCGCGCGACCGAAGATCGACGGGTCGCCGCCCTTCAGTCGCACCACCCGCTCGCCGGCCAGCGCCGCCGCCACCAGCAGCGCGTCGATCTCCGACTGCCCCACCGAATGCAGGCCGGACCGCTTGCCGACCGGCACCAGCCGCACCGATCTCGGCACGAGGTCGAGCACGCCCGGCCCGATCAGCGCATCGTGGAAGATCACGCTGGCGGCGCGGATCAGGCGTTCGGCCTTGCGCGTCAACAGGTCGGGATCACCGGGGCCGGCACCGACCAGCCAAACCTCTCCGGGTGCGATCAGATCAGACATAAGCGGCCTCCTTGCTCGGGATCAGTTTGGCGATGGCGGGGCGGCATGACCCGCAGTTGGTGCCGGCGTTGATCGCGGCGCCGACCGCCTCGACGCTCATCAGGCTGCGTTCGGCGATGGCGGCGACGATCGTCTTCAGCCCCACGTCGAAGCACACGCAGACGATCGCGCCGCGGTCGGGCGCGGGCCGCGCCGGGCGCCCGGCGAGCAGTTCGTTGGCCGGCGTCGCCCCAGCGCCAAGTTGCGCGGCGAGCCAGTCACGCGGCGGCAAGTCTCCGTTCCGCGAGACGAACAACGCGCCATGCAGCGCACCCGCGACGGTGACGGCGGCACGGATCACGCCGCGTCGCGCGTCGATCATCTCGGCGCGCTCACCCACCGGCAACAACGCCGCGAGCGCACCCGCATCGCCCTTGCCGGCGACTTCGGTCAGCCAGCCATGTGCGGTGCGGATCACCGTCCAATAGGCGCAATCGGGCGCGGCGGGGCGGTCGCGCGTGATGAGGAAGCCCGACCATTCCGGCTTGAACGGCGCGATCGTGGCGGGCGTGTTCTTGAAGCCCGGCTGGCCCGATACGGGATCGCGGTCGTTCGCCGGCAGCAGGCCGGTGCGGCCGGCGCCGCTGGTCTGGTCGCTCCAGTGGATCGGCACGAACAGTTCGCGCCGCCGCATCCCCGGGCTGATCGCGACGCGGTAGATACTGTTGCCCTGCGCGGTGATGACGCGTGCGAGGCCGCTTTCGACGAGGCCATAGGATCGCGCGGTATCGGGATGCACCTCGACCAGCGGCTCGCGGCGGTGCTGCGACAGCGTCGGCGACAGGCCGGTGCGCGTCATCGTATGCCATTGGTCGCGGTAGCGGCCGGTGTTGAGGCGCAGGCGCGTATCGCGGGTACCATCATCGCGCGGCACGTAAGCGACCGGAATCATCCGCGCACGACCGTCCGGCGTCGGGAAAGCGCGGTCGGCGAACGGTGACGCGCCTCCCCACTGAAACGGCACCAGCGCGTCATATTGCGCATTACTGAGCGTCGCCTTGTCGGCGATGTCGAGCAGCCGCGCACCATCATTCTCGAACCCGGTCTGCGCGGCGAACTCACGGAACACGGCGGCGGCGTTCGGATAGGCGAAGGCGTCGCCATACTCCATCCGCCGGCCGACCTCGGCCACCGCCGACCAGTCCGCCCGCGCTTCACCCGGCGCGTCCAGAAACGCGCGTTGCCGCGACACGCGTCGTTCCGAATTGGTGACAGTCCCGTCCTTCTCGCCCCAAGCGAGCGCGGGCAGTTTCACCTGTGCGTACCGCGCGGTGTCGGTGTCGGCGATACAGTCCGACACCACCACGAACGGGCAGTTGGCGAGCGCGACCCGCGCCATGCGCGCATCTGGCATCGACACGGCGGGGTTGGTCGCCATGATCCACACCGCCTTGATCCGCCCCCGCGCCATCGCGTCGAACAGGTCGACCGCCTTCAGCCCCGGCCCCTTGCAGATCGTCGGCGAACCCCAGAACCGCTGCGCCCGGTCGCGTTCCGCATCGCTAAACCCCATGTGCGCGGCAAGCGTGGTGGCAAGCCCGCCGACCTCGCGCCCACCCATCGCATTGGGCTGGCCGGTGATGCTGAACGGCCCCGCGCCGGGCTTGCCGATCCGCCCGGTGGCGAGGTGCAGGTTGATGATCGCATTGCCCTTGTCGGTGCCGCTGACCGACTGGTTCACGCCCTGGCTGAACAAAGTAACGGTGCGCGGATGCGCCGCGAACAGATCGTAGAAAGCCTCAAGGTCGGCGGGCGCGATATCGCAGGCGCGCGCCACGTCGAGCTTGGGCAACGCCTTCCAGAACCCCTCCGGCACCGCCACGCGCTCCGCCATGAAGCGCCCGTCGAGCAGCCAGCGGTCGCGCATTTCGCCGAGCAGCCCGGTGAACAACGCCACGTCACTGTCCGGCGCGATCGCCAGATGCAGGTCGGCGCACTCGGCGGTCTCGGTGCGGCGCGGGTCGATCACCACCAGCTTGGTGCCACGCGCCGCCTGCGCCGCCTCGATCCGCTGCCAGATCACCGGGTGGCACCACGCAGTGTTCGATCCGACCAGCACGATCAGATCGGCGGCGTCGAGATCGTCGTAGCTGCACGGCACCACATCTTCGCCGAACGCGCGGACGTGCGCCGCCACCGCGCTCGACATGCACAGCCGCGAATTGGTGTCGATGTTGCCGGTGCCGATGAATCCCTTCATCAGCTTGTTGGCGACGTAATAATCCTCGGTCAGCATCTGGCCCGAGGCGTAGAACGCCACGCTGTCCGGGCCATGTTCCGCGATCGTCGCGGCGAAGCGTCGGGCGATCAGGTCGAGCGCGTCGTCCCACCCGACCTGCTTGCCGCCGATCATGGGATGGAGCAACCGCCCCTCCAGCCCGATCGTCTCGCCCAGGTGCGTGCCCTTGGAACACAGCTTGCCGCGATTGGCGGGGTGGTCGGCGTCGCCCTTGATCGTCGCGGTGCGCGTGCCCGTGCGCGTCGCGGCCACACCGCAGCCGACCCCGCAATAGGGGCAGGTCGTGCGGACCGTGTTCACGCCGCGCCCGCCAGCGCGGCGGCACGGCCGATCAGGATGCGGCCGCCGTCGATCTTGACCGGGATGACGGGAACGCACCCCTTGTCCTCGCCCAGCGCCTCGCCCGTCACCAGCGAGATGCGCCAGTTGTGCAGCGGGCACGTCACCGTCGTATCATGGACGATGCCCTGGCTGAGCGGCCCGGCCTTGTGCGGGCATTGGTTGGCGAGCGCATAGACCTCGCCATTGGCGGTGTGGAAGATCGCGATCTCGCGCCCGCCGCGCACCGGCAGCGTGCGTGCGCCCAGTGCGGGCAGTTGATCGACCGTGCCGATATCGAGCCATTCCGGGTTCATCATGCGATCTCCAGCACGCGGGGGCTTGGCGTGGCTGCGGGGCGGATTTCGGCGAGGTGCTGGTGCAGTTTCCAGTCCTCGCCGGCGGCCCGCTTCGCCCACGGGTCGTCCTGCATGAAGCTTTGCGAATGGTGGAAGCGCGCGGTCAGCGCGGCGCGGCCCTCGGCATCTTCGACGATGCGCCCCTTGATATAGTCGAGCCCGACGCGCTCGACCCACGGCGCGGTGCGGTCGAGATAGCGCGCCTCCTCGCGGTAAAGCTGGATGAAGGCGGCGCAGTAATCGAGCGCCTCCTGTTCGGTCGCGACCTTGCACAGGAAATCGGTGCCGCGCAGCTTGATGCCGCCGTTGCCGCCGATCGACAGTTCGTAGCCGCTGTCGACGCAGATCACGCCGAAATCCTTAATCGTCGCCTCCGCGCAATTGCGCGGGCAGCCCGACACGGCGATCTTGAATTTGTGCGGCATGAAGCTGCCCCACGTCATCTGCTCGGTCTGGATGCCGAGGCCGGTCGAATCCTGCGTGCCGAAGCGGCACCATTCCGATCCGACGCAGGTCTTCACCGTGCGCAGCGCCTTGGCATAGGCATGGCCGCTGACCATCCCCGCCGCGTTGAGGTCCGCCCAGACCGCGGGCAGATCCTCCTTTTTGATGCCGAAGATGTCGAGCCGCTGCCCGCCGGTCACCTTGACCATGCGCGCCTCGTACTTCTCCGCAACATCGGCGATCGCGCGCAGTTCCTTCGGCGTGGTGACACCGCCCCACATGCGCGGCACCACCGAATAGGTGCCGTCCTTCTGGATGTTGGCGTGCATCCGTTCGTTGACGAAACGCGACTGGTTGTCGTCGACGAACTCGCCCGGCCATGCGCACAGCAAATAGTAGTTCAGCGCCGGGCGGCACGACGAGCAGCCATCCGGAGTCGTCCAGTGCAGTTCCTGCATCACCTGCGGGATCGCCTTCAACTGGCGTTCGAGGATCAGGCGGCGCACATCCTCATGCGTGAAGCTGGTGCATTTGCACACCGTCGGCGCGGTGCGTTCGCCTACGAACGCCTCACCGAGCGTGACCGCGAGCAGCCCCTCGACCAGCCCGGTGCAGGATCCGCATGAGGCCGACGCCTTGGTACAGGCGCGCACCGCGTCGAGCGTGCCCGCGCCGCCCTCGATCGCGGCGACCACCTTGCCCTTCGACACGCCGTTGCAGCCGCAGATCTCCGCATCCATCGGAAGTGCCGCGACTGCCGCGTTAGGGTGGGTGTCGGCTCCTCCTCCCGCCGCGAACGCTTGCCCGAAGATCAACGCGTCGCGGATCGCGGACACGTCCTCCTGCTTGCGGAGCAGATCGAAATACCAGTTGCCGTCCTGCGTATCGCCGTACAGCACCGCACCGACGAGGCGATCGTCGCGCACGATCACGCGCTTGTAGACGCCGCGCGCAGCATCGCGCAGCACGATGTCCTCGCAAGCCCCGCCGCCGGAGAAATCGCCGGCCGAGAACACGTCGATGCCGGACACCTTCAGCTTGGTCGAGGTGACGGAGCCGGTATAGCCGCTCGGCGTCGCGACGAGACCGTCGGCGAGCGCACGGCACATCTCCCACAACGGCGCGACCAGACCATAGACCTGCCCCTGATGCTCGACGCATTCGCCGACCGCGAGGATATTTGCATCCGAGGTGACGAGATGATCGTCGACATGCACGCCGCGCCCGATCGCCAGCCCCGCCTCGCGCGCCAGCTTCACGTTGGGGCGGATGCCGACCGCCATCACCACGAGGCTGGCGGGAATGTCGAGCCCGTCCTTCAGCCGCACGCCTTCAACGCGGCCGTCGCCGTAGATTTCGGCGGTGTCGGCGCCGGTCAGGATGGTCTGGCCGCGCGCCTCCAGTTCGGCCTTGAGCAGCCATGCCGCCGCCTCGTCGAGTTGCCGCTCCATCAGCGTCGGCATGATGTGCAGCACCGTCACCTTCATGCCGCGCAGCGACAGCCCATGCGCCGCCTCCAGCCCGAGCAGCCCGCCGCCGATCACCACCGCATCCCCGCCCGCCGCCGCCGCGCGCAGCATCGCGCCGATATCGTCCATGTCGCGGAACGTGACGACGCCCGACAGGTCGCGTCCCGGCACCGGGATGATGAACGGATCGGAGCCAGTCGCTAGCAACAGCTTGTCGTAATGCTCGACCCGGCCCGAGCGCGCGGTGACGGTGCGTGCCGCCCGGTCGATCGCCACCACCGCATCGCCCGCGACAAGCTCGATCGCATTGTCGGCGTACCAGGCGTGATCGTTGATGACGATATCGTCGAACGCCTTGTCGCCGGCGAGCAGCGGCGACAGCATGATGCGGTTGTAATTCACGTGCGGCTCCGCGCCGAAAATGGTGATGCGGTAGCGGGTCGCGTCGCGGGCGAGGATTTCCTCGACCGCGCGGCAGCCGGCCATGCCGTTGCCGATGACGACGAGATGCGGTGTGTCGATCATGAGATTGCCCATTCCAAGGAGAGCCAGAACTTCGTGGTGTCACGCGTCAGTGCGACGGCGGGGTCGGCGCGATAATCGGCGACCTTGGCGAGCGCGGTGTAACGGCCCCGCCTCGCGATCGCCTGAAGGTCGTATTCCTCGCCGTAATGCTGGCCGAGCCGATCGCTGTCGAAGCGGTGATACACCGCCGTCAGCGCGATCGCGTCCAGCCCCGCGACCTTCTTCCAGCCATAGCCCACTGAACCATAGGCATCGCGCAAGCCATTCGGTGGCGTGACGAGGAACTTGTCCGCCCATCCGTTGAATTTGTGGAGCGTCGCCAGCGGCGTCTGGAAACTGGTGACGGCGGCACCCTTATCCGCGCCGAGCACCTCGTAGCCGCCGGTCAGCGTCAGCGCCCGCAGCGTCAGGCCCGCTTCGCCCAGATAATAGTCGGCATGGTAGCGGTTGGGATTGCGCCCGTAATCGCTTTGACTAGCGAAGCTGGCGGCATAGGTCAGCTTCACGCCCTTGCCGAGCGGGTACGCCCCGGCAAAGCGCCCGCCGTAGCTCTGGTTGCTGTTGACGAACACCGCGCGCTGATCCTGATCGACCAGATAGGCAAAGCCGGTCAGCGTACCGATCGTGGTCGCATAGGAAAGGTTGCCGAACAGGTTGTCGCCGCCGATCTCCCCCGGCCGCGTCGGGCCGTAGCGGTCGCCGCCATCCACGCCCCAGATCGTCCGGACATTGTCGGCATAGGTGACGTCGGCTTTCAGATGCTTGATGCCGCTCCACTCGACCCGGACCGCGTCAAAGGTCTGCTCGTTGTCGCGCCACGCCGCCGCGCCGACGAAGCGCTGATCGTCGAGATTGACGATCTGCCGCCCGAACGTGACCACCGTCTTCGGCAGCCCGCGAAATTGCACCTGTAGCCGGTTCAGTTCGACGTTTTGCGGGTCGCCCACCAGCGGATATGCGGTCTTGCCATTGGTTCCGCTGTTATACGCCGGGCCGATCGCCAGCGTCGCCTCGGACTCCGCCAGGAACGACCAGTCCGTCGTCTTCGCCTCGACCCCGGCGCGGATGCGGGCGGTCACCGCATCGGCTTGCCTGGCGAGTGGTTCCTGATCGACATGCTCGTAGCGCAACCGCGCGTCGATCAGCGGCTTGAGGGTGATCGGCGCCTCGTCGGCGAGCGCGGGCGTCGCCGCCAACCCGCCGATCAGCAGGAAAGGGAGCGCGCGCATCAGATTCGCGCCCCGCCCGCGCCCCAGGTCGCGCGCCAGCGATGCTTGACGATTGTCAATCCGGCAAGCGCGACCAGCGCCAGCCCCGCAAAGATCAGGAACCCTGCCTGCGGGCTGCCGGTCAACTGCTTGGCGAGGCCCAGCGACGAGGCGAGATAGAAGCCGCCGACCCCGCCGCCGAAGCCGACCAGCCCGGTCATGATGCCGATCTCCGCGCCGAACCGCTGCGGCACGAGCTGGAACACCGCGCCGTTACCGAAGCCCAGCGTCGCCATCACCAGCAGGAACAGCGCGAGCGCGAGCGGCAGCACAGTGGTGCCGACGCTGATCGCCGCCAGCGTCACCGCCGCGAGCGCGTACACCAGGGTCAGCGCGCGGATGCCGCCGATCCGGTCCGCCACCGCACCGCCGAGCGGGCGGACCAGCGAGCCTGCGAACACGCAGGCGGCGGTGCAATAGCCCGCCATTACCGGCGTCATCGCGAAACTGTCGGTGAAGTAGATCGCGAGGCTGGACGACAGCCCGACGAAGCCACCAAAGGTCACGCCGTAGAACAGCATGAACCACCACGCATCCGCATGCTTCAGCACGCCGAGATATGCTGCGAAGGGCTTCGGCGCGGGCTGATTGGGCGAGTCCTTCGCCATCACCATGTACGCCACGAACACGATGGCGAGCGGAATCACCGCCAGCCCGAGCACCGCGTTCCAGCCGAACGCCTTGGCAAGCAACGGCGCGAACAGCGCGGCGAAGACGGTGCCGGAATTGCCCATGCCGGCGATCCCCATCGCCTTGCCCTGATGCTCGGCGGGATACCAGCGCGACGCGAGCGGCAGCGCCACCGCGAAGCTCGCCCCGGCAAAGCCCAGCACCACGCCGAGCGCCAGCGTGCCGCCATAGCTGTGCACGCCGAGCGCCCACGCGGTCGCGAGGCCGGTGATGACGATGATCTGGCTGATCGCGCCGGTACGCTTCGGCCCGATCCGATCCACCAGCAGCCCGTTGACGATGCGCAGCACCGCCCCCGCCAGTGTCGGCACCGCCACCATCAACCCCTTTTGCGCGGGCGACAGGCCGAGGTCCTTGGAGATGATCGGCGCGAGCGGGCCGAGCAGCACCCACACCATGAAGGCGAGATCGAAGTACAGGAACGCCGCGATCAGCGTCGGGCGGTGGCCCGCGTTCCAGAAGCCGGCGTCCGGTTGCGCCTGCGCGGATGCCCGCCGGCCGAGCGGCGCCGCGTTCTCCAATCCTGAACCTATCGTCATTCCAGCCTGCGTCATTCCCCGATCCCCTTCGAGCGAACGCAAAAAAGCCGCCGCAGCACACGCGCGGAAGCGGTGTACGGCGGCGACTTTGCCAATGTGATTGATGGTGCCGAATCGACTGCCCCGTTGCAGCGTTCCGGCGATGTCGACAAATTGCCCGTTTCTTTCCGCGTGCGCAAGAGACTTTCGCGACGCGGCGCGCCCTAGTCGATCGCGAACCCGTCCAGATACCCGGCGAGCCCGTCGGGATCGAAGCTGCGCGCATCGAAGAACCGGTCCGCGCCGAGGATCAGCCGACCCTGCGTCGTCCCCACGCCGGTCGCACCGGCGATGCCGCCCTCCAGCTTGGAACTCGCGCCCGGCAGCGGCACGCCGAGCGGCCGCAGCGCCACACGGTAGATGTCGGGCCGGAACACCTGCTGTGCCGCACGGTAATCCTCGGCATCGCTGCGCGTGTGTCCCGCCACGCACATCTGCGCGTACAGCCATGCCGCCTGGCTCACCCACGGGAAATTGGCGGCCTCGCGGTGCTGGAACATGAAGTCCGGCACGTGGATCGCGGCGTGGTCCCGCGCGAACAGGATACGATCCGCCATCGCGCGGCGGATCAGTTCGGCCGATCCGTCGAGATAGTGCGGCTGCGCGAGGATCGCCGCGATCCGGTCCCATTGCGCCGGATCGACGAACGCCTGCCCCGCCCGGTACAGCGCGCGGATCACCCGGTGCACGGCGTCTCCCTCGCCAACCCGGTCGGCGCGCATCGCCAGCACCTTCTCGACGCCGCGCAGCCAGATCTGCGAGGTCACCGCCACGATCACGCCGACGCCGCGATCGACCGCGACGCTGTTCCAAGGCTCGCCGACGCAGATGCCGTCGACCTCGCCGCTGGCCAGCGCATCGGCCGCGAACGGCGGCGCGACGGTGATGATCTCGACATCGCGGTCCGGGTCGATGCCGCAGCCGATCAGCCAGTAGCGCAGCATGTAATTGTGGCTCGAATAGCGATGCACCACCGCAAAGCGCAGCCGCTTGCCACTGCCGAGCGCGGCCTGCGCGATCACCGCCAGCCTTGCGCCGATCGTGGCAACATCCCCCGGCACGCCCGGCGTCGTCACCTGCGCCGCCAAATCGGGCCGCAGCGTCACCGCATTGCCGTTCAGTCCGAGCACGAACGGTACCGCCAGCGGCGTCGCCGGTCGACCCAGCCCGAGTGTGGTCGCAATCGCCAGCGGTGCGATCATGTGCGCGGCGTCGCTATGCCCATACAGCAACCGGTCGTTGACGGTCGCCCAGCTCATGTCGCGCACCAGCGTCAGGTCGACGCCCTCATCCTCCGCCAGCCCGAGTTCGCGCGCGAGGATCGGCAGCGCGGCATCGACCAGCGGCAGGAAACCGATACGAAAGGGGATGGCGCTCATAGATCCCCCATCAGCCGGTCTGCGGTGACGATCGCATCGGCAACGTCGCCGATTCGTCGCCCGCTGTCCATCGCCGCCTTGCGTAACGCGGCGTAAGCGGCAGGCTCGTCGATCCCGCGCTTCTTCATCAGCAGCAGCTTGGCCTGATCGATCGCCTTGCGCTCGGCGAGCGCGCCGCGCGCCTCGTCCAGTTCGGCGCGTAGCCGCGAATAGGCCCGGAACCGCCGGATCGCGAGTTCGAGGACGGGGCGGATCCGCTCCTTCTTCAGCCCGTCGACGACATAGGCGGACACGCCCGCGTCGATCGCCGCCTCGATGCCGGCGCTGTCGCTCTGGTCGACGAACATCGCCACCGGCCGCGCCATTGCACGCGACAAGGCGAACAGTTCCTCCAACTCGTCACGATGCGGATTGGCGAGGTTTATCAGCACGACGTCGGGAGACAGCGCCTCCAGCCGCGCGGCGATGCCGGTGCGATCGACGAACAGCGTCACGTCGCTGAGGCCAGCATCCCGCAAGCCCTCCTCGATCACGGCCGCCCGCGCGGGGCTTTCATCGACAATCGCTATCCGCAAATCCGGCGTCCCTCGCTGCGCCGCAGCATAGCCGTCGCATCACGATCGCAAAAGCCGTTTGTTGCGCCACGGCGGCGCGGGTCTATTGCACCGCCACGCCGCCGCCCGCCGCCTGGAACAGCGCAACCGTGTCGGTCAGCCGCGCCGCACGCGCCTGGATCACCAGCGAGCGCGCCTGCGCGGCGGTACCGGTCGCGTTGAGCAGCGCGAGCGTGCCGACATCGCCGAGTTCGAGCTGGCGGTGGATAAACGTGAGCGCGCGTGCGGAGGCATCGCCCGCGCGCGCCGCCGCGTCGAGCGCATCTGCGTCCGCGCGCAAGCCGGTCAGCGCGTCCGAGACATCACCGAACGCCTGCAAGACCGTCGCGCGATACTGTGCCTTCGCGCCGTCCAGCGCGGCCTCTGCGGCGTGCTGCTGATGCCGCAGCGTGCCCGCATGGAAGATCGGCTGGGTAACGCCGCCGAGCAGCGCCCAGAACGGATTGCCGCTCTGGAACATGTCGAACACATGCTGTGCCGTGCCGCCAGCCTGCGCACTCAACTGAATCGCGGGCAGCCGTGCCGCGATCGCGACGCCGACATCGGCGGCGGCACCTTCCAACTGGGCACGCGCGGCGCCCACGTCCGGCCGCCGCGCGACGAGATCGGAGGGGAGCAGCAGCGGCAGGTCGTGTGGCAGCGTCAGCGCGGACAGCGCCGGCAGCGTCGGCAGCGGCGTTCCGGCGGCCCGCCCGATCAACGTGCCGATCACGACGCGCTGGTGCGCCTCGGCGCGGATCAGCGCGGGCAGCGCGCTTTGCGCGGTGGCAAGTGCCGCCTGCTGCGTGGCGATGTCCGCGGCACCCACCGCGCCGAGTTGCTGGCGCCGCAGGAAGGTGGCGAGGATATCGCGGTTGACCGCCACGCTGGTCTGCCCGGCGGCGATCTGATCGGCGAGTGCGGCGCGCTGGATCACCGCCTGGACGAGCGTGGCGATCACGGTGGTGCGGGCCGCATCGAGCTTGTGCCGCGCGACGTCGGCCGCGGCCCGTGTCGAGCGGATGTGCGCGCGTGTGCCGCCGAACAGATCGGGATTGTAGCTGACCGTCACCTGCGCGGTGTGGAGCGTGTAGAGATATTGGTTGCTATCGGTGACGGCGGGCGACAGCGCCCGTGAGACACGCGCGCGCTGCGCCTGATAGCTGCCGTCGATCTGCGGCAGCGCGGTGCCAGCGGTTCCGGCCGCCTGTTCTTGCGCCTGTCGCAAGGTCGCATCGGCGACGGCGATGTCGGTCGCGTGGGTCAACGCCTCGGCAACGAGCGCGTCGAGGTCGCCGCTGCCGAAGCTGCGCCACCATTCGGCGGGGACCGGCATTGGCCGCGTGACCTGATCCGGCCCCTGCGCCGGCGCGAACGCCTGCGGCGCGGTCACCGGCGGCAGCGTGACCGGGGGCAGCGGGTTGCGCGGACCGAGCGTGCAGGCGCTGGCCGACAGCGCGAGCAGGCTGGCGAGGTGGCGCTTCATGCGATGGACTCCCCGGTGCCGGGTGCCGGATGCGGATGATGGCCGACATCGCGGCCATGCGCGCCGCGATCCTCCGGCGGCACCCGCCGTGAGAAGATGTCGATCAGCACCGGCAGCACCAGCAGGATCAGAATCGGCGCGAGGCTCATGCCTCCGACCACGACCAGCGCGAGCGGTTTCTGCACCTGGCTGCCGATGCCGTTCGACAGCGCGGCGGGAAGCAGGCCGATCGCGGCGACCAGGCACGTCATCACCACCGGGCGCAGGCTGTGCTTCACCGTCGTCGCCAGCGCGCTTTCGCGCGTGTTGCCCTCGTCGATCGCATGGTTGAACGTGGTGACGACGAGGATGCCGTCCATCACCGCGATGCCGAACAGCGCGACGAAGCCGATCGCCGAGGAGATGCTGAACGCCGTTCCCGACACCGCCAGCGCCAGCACGCCGCCGATGATCGCCATCGGGATCGCCGAGAAGGCGAGCAGGCTGTCGCGGATCGAACCGAAATTGCCGTAGAGCAGCAGCAGGATCAGCAGCAGGCTGATCGGCACCACCACTTCAAGGCGGGCGACCGCGTTGTTGAGGTTGTCGAGTTCGCCCGCCCATTCGAGGTGATAGCCGGACGGCAGATGCACGCTGCGGGTGATCTCCGCCCGCGCCTGCTCGACCGCACCGCCGAGATCGCGCCCGCGTACCGAGAACTTGATCGGGATGTAGCGTTCCTGATGCTCGCGGTAGATGAACGACGCGCCCGAGGTGAGCCGCACGTCGGCGACTTCGGACAGCGGCACCTGGATCGTGCCGGTGCCGTTCGGGGCGGGTGCGCCGATGGTGATACGGCGGATCGCGTCGATGCCGTCGCGCTGTTCGGCACGCAGCCGCACCACGATCGGGAAGTGGCGATCGGTGCCCTTTTCATACAGGTCGGCGGTGGACTGGCCGCCGATCGCGGCAGCGACCGTGGCGTTCACATCGTCCGGGGTCAGCCCATAGCGCGACGCGCGTGCGCGATCGACGTCGATCCGCACCGTCGGCTGGCCGAGCGATTGGAACACGCCGAGATCGACGATGCCCGGCACCTTGGCCATGCGATCCTTGATCTGGTCGGCGTATTTTTCAAGCCTGGCGAGGTCGGGGCCGAACAGCTTGATCGAGTTCGCGCCCTTCACGCCCGATGCCGCCTCCTCGACGTTATCCTCGATGATCTGCGAGAAGGAGAAATCGACACCGGGGAATTTCGCAGACAGCCGCTTGGAAAGCTCGTTGGTCAGCGTCTCCTTGGTCACGCCCGCCGGCCAGCTGCCGAAGGGTTTGAGCGGGACGAAATATTCGGCGTTGAAGAAGCCGGTGGAATCGGTGCCGTCATCCGGGCGGCCGTGTGCGGACAGCACCGCCTCGACCTCGGGATAGGTGGCGATGATGCGCCGCACCTCGTTCACGACCGGTTGCCCGGCCTCGAGGCTGATCGATGCGGGCAGCGTCGCGCGGATGTACATATTGCCTTCTTCGAGGTGCGGCAGGAACTCGATGCCGAGCGTGCGCATGCCCACCATCGCCGCAAACAGCAGCAGCAACGCGCCACCCACCGCCAGCACGCGGTTGCCGAGCGCGAACGCGGCGGCGGGTTCGTACACGCGGCGCAGGCGCGCCACGACGCGGGTCTCGACCTCGGACAGGCTGTCGGGCAGCAGCATCGTCGCCAGCACCGGCGCGACCGTGAAGGTCGCGATCAGCCCGCCGCTGATCGCATAGGCGTAGGTCTTCGCCATCGGGCCGAAGATGTGGCCCTCAACCCCCGTCAGCGTGAACAGCGGCAGGAAGCTGGCGATGATGATTGCGGCGGCGAAGAAGATCCCGCGGCTCACCTCGTGGCTCGCGCCCAGCACCGCCGAGAAGCGGCTCGCCATCGTGTAATGCCCGCGCCCGCTGTCGACGTGTGCGGAGCGTTCGACCATGTGGCGGAAGATGTTCTCCACCATGATGACGCTGGCGTCCACCACCAGCCCGAAATCGAGCGCGCCGACCGAGAGCAGGTTGGCGCTCTCCCCCTGCAACACCAGGATCAGGATCGCGAACGCCAAAGCGAACGGGATCGTCGCCGCAACGATGATCGCGCTGCGCAAATTGCCGAGGAACGCCCATTGCAGGAAGAAGATCAGCGCGATGCCGGCGACGAGATTCTCCAGCACGGTATGGATGGTCAGCTGGATCAGGTCGGAACGATCGTAGATCCGGTCGAGATGGACGCCCGGCGGCAGGATGCCGGAATCGTTGATGTCGGCGACTTCCCTCTGCACTGCCTTGATCGTCGGCATCGACTGCGCGCCGCGCTGCATCAGCACGATGCCCTGCACGATATCGTCCTGATCGTTATACCCGGCGATGCCGAGCCGCGGCGCATTGCCGATCTGGACGTGCGCGACGTCCTTCACCAGGATGGGCTGGCCGTTGGCGGTCGCCACCAGAGCATTCTCGATCGCGCCGACGGACTGGATCAGCCCGACGCCGCGCACGATCGCCGCCTGCGAGCCGAAGTTGATGGTCTGCCCGCCGACGTTGCCGTCGCTCTTGGCGAGCGACGCCAGCACCTGCGCCACCGTCACGCCGTGCGCGGCGAGCCGGTCGCTGTCGATCACGACGTCGTAGGCGCGCAGCTTGCCGCCCCAGCCGGTCACGTCGATCACGCCCGGAATGCGCTTGAAGCGGCGTTGCAGCACCCAGTCCTGCAACGTCTTGAGATCCATCACCGAATAGCCCTTCGGCGCGGTGATCTTGTAGCGATAGATTTCACCGACCGGACTGGTCGGCGACAGCGTCGGCTGCGCGCCACCCTGAAGCGGCGGCAATTGCGACAGCCGGTTGATGACCTGCTGCTTGGCGGCATCGTTGGTGAGATCGTAGCTGAACTGGATTTTGACATCGGACAGGCCGAACAGCGAGATCGCACGGATCGCGGTGAGGTGCGGGATGCCCGCCATGCCGACCTCGATCGGGATGGTGACGTTGCGCTCCATCTCCTCGGCGGACAGCCCTTGCGTCTGCGTGATGATCTCCACCATCGGCGGCACCGGGTCTGGATACGCCTCGATATTGAGGTTCCAGAAACCGATCGCGCCCGCCACCAGCATCGCGGCGAAGATGCCGACGATGAGGATACGCGATCGCAGCGAGAACTCGACGATGCGGTTCACGCGCCCAGCCCTGCCTCGTTGACGAACAGCGCGCCGGTCGTGACGATCCGCTCGCCCGCGCTCAGCCCGCTCTGGATGACGACCTGCCCGTCCTGCTCGTCCCCCGCGACGACGCTGCGCGCCTGGAGCAGACCGTCCGGCCGCACCACCCACACACGCGCCGAATCGCCTTCGTGGATCACGGCGGCGGCCGGCACACGCAGCGCTTGCCCCGCCTGCTGCCGCTGGATCGAGAAGCTGGCGAACATCTCGGGCTTGAGCGCACCGCCGGGATTGGCGATCGTCGCGCGCACCGGCAGACGGTGCGTCTGCGGATCGAGCGCCGCGCCGATCAGGTCGATCGTCGCGTGGAAGCTGCGGCCCGGGAGCGCCGGCGTCGTCACCGTCACCTCGTCGCCAAGGTGAACCGCGCTGGCGTCGCCCTCTGCGACCTGCGCGATCAGCCATACGCGCGAGGGATCGGTAATCGTCATCACCGGCTTGTCGCCCCCCTGCGAGACGAACTGTCCGGCCGACACATCGCGCGACGCGATCAGCCCGGCGATCGGCGCGTGCAGCGTGGTGCGGTCGTGAATGCCCGAAACCTCGCCCGCCCCTTCCAGCTTGCCGATCTCCCCGGCCGACTTGCCGAGGATCGACAGCTTGTCGCGCGCCGCGCCGAGCGCAGCGGCGGCGGTACGCGCGGTCGCCTGCGCGGCGATCAGATCGGTCTGCGCCTGCTGATAGTCCTTCTGCGCGCCGCCCGCCGTCTCGAAGATCTGGCGCTGGCGTTCGGCATTGCGCGTCGCGGTGGCGAGTTGCGCCTGCGCGTTCTGGAACGCGGCCCGCGCCGAGAACAGACCGCTGCGCGCGTCGACGAAATCGCCGGTCTTGATGAGCAGCAGCGGCTGGCCCTGCTTCACATATTGCCCCGCGTCGGCCAGCACCTGCACGACCTGGCCGGAATAGGGCAGCAATACCGGCGTG
>Ga0265798_10000886_pt1 | contig 47929 bp, 40 predicted proteins | sample P3T30metagenome_FD_192430 | JGI IMG/M metagenome (GOLD analysis project Ga0265798, IMG submission 192430) | Plant litter microbial communities from East Loma Ridge, Irvine, California - P3 T30 | ecosystem: Environmental > Terrestrial > Plant litter > Unclassified | place: USA: California...
TGGGCCCTTAGGCAGCATGCCCTTGACAGCTTTCTCGAGTGCGCGACCTGGGAAACGCTGTTGCATTTTCAGGAAGTTGGTTTCGTAGATACCGCCCGGGTAGCCCGAGTGACGGTAGTACGTTTTTGCGGTGGCCTTGGTGCCGGTCACGCGCAGTTTGCCCGCGTTGATCACGACGATGAAGTCGCCGGTGTCGACGTGCGGGGTGAACTCAGGCTTGTGCTTGCCACGCAGTCGGAGTGCCACTTCGCTGGCAACACGTCCGAGGACCAGGTCCGTCGCGTCGATGACAAACCAGTCGCGCTGGACTTCGTGGCCCTTAGCGGAAAAAGTTTTCATGTTTAATCCAAAAATAAAAATTGCTCAAATGGTGGTTCCGCACACGGAATGCAGCGGACTCGGCCTTATTGTCTTTTCCTGAGCAAACGGAAAGCCGACGATCATAACCGAACAATGGCTTGCGAGTCAATCCGCATGTGCGTATGGCCGCGCCGCTGTCGTTTTTCGTGCGCGCCGTTTTTCGCGCTTCTCACCCACGCTGCATTCCTTGATGCGGCCTTGAAACAATTGGTTGACCGCAGAAACAGCGCCCACATACTATCGTCGCAACATGAAGGAGATGTTGTGAAGAAATCCCGTATTTTGCTCACTGCGCTGGCCTGGCTGGCCGCGGGCCTGACCCATGCCGCGGCCCAGCCCGCGGCCGCGCCTGCCAGGCAGGAACGCAGCTGCCACCTGCCCGGCGTCACCGAAGCCCTGCGCTGCGTTAGCCTCAACGTCCCGCTCGACTATGCCAAGCCAGGCGCCGGCACGTTGAAACTGCACGTCACCGTGGCCCCGGCCTTCCGCCAGGGTACGCGCACCGATCCGCTGTTCGTGCTGGCCGGCGGCCCGGGCCAGGCTGGCAGCGACGTGCTGATGCTGCTGCCGGCCGCGCTGGAGCGGGTGCGCGCCACGCGCGACATCGTCTTCATCGACCAGCGCGGCACCGGCCTGTCGGGCAAGCTCAGCTGCGAGAGCAAGCCGGAACACGAGCTGATGAGCGAAGAGCAGCTGGAAGAAGAACTGCGCGCCTGCATCCGCGCCAGCAAGGCGCCGTTCGGCGCCTACACCACGGCCGCCGCCGCGCGCGACCTGGAACAGGTGCGCAGTGCCCTCGGCTACGCCAAGGTGAACGTCTGGGGTGGCTCTTACGGCACCCGCCTGGCCCAGGCCTACGCGCGCGCCTACCCGGCCAGCGTGCGCAGCCTGGTGCTGGATGGCGTGGCCGCGCCCGAGCAGGTGATTCCGGCTGGCGGGCGCGACGGGCAGGCCGCACTCGACGCCCTGTTCACCCAGTGCGAGCGCGACGCCGGTTGCAATAAAGCTTTCCCGCAACTGCGCGGCGAATTCGACACCCTGGTCAAAAAGCTCGACGCCGGCGGCATCAAGTTGTCGCTGCCCGACCCGCGCACCGCGCAGCAGGTCGACTTCACATTGACCAGCAGCCGCTTCCTGGGCACGGTGCACAACATCCTGTATTCGCCGGGCGATGCGCGCCGCCTGCCGTTCCTGCTGCACAGCGCCGCGCGCGGCCGCTGGCAGCCGTTCATCGCGCGCCAGAACCTGGCCGGCGACTTCGGCGGCGACGCCAGCATGGCCATGCTGCTGCACTTCGCCGTGGTGTGCGCCGAGGACGTGCCGCGCATGACGCCGCAACTGCTGAAACAGGACGACGCCGTGCTCACCCGCCCGCTGGCCGAGAAGATCCCGGCGCTGTGCAAGACCGTCAACGTACCGCCGGTGCCGTATGTGGCGCCGACCCGGATCGAAGCGCCGGCCCTGCTGCTGTCGGGCGCGCTCGACCCGGTGACGCCGCCGCACCGCGCCGCCAGCGCCGCGCGCTACATGGCGCGCGCCCAGCAGGTGGTGGTGGCCAATGCCGGCCATGGCGTCTCGCAACTGGGCTGCGCGCCGCGCCTGCTGCGCGCCTTCCTCGACCGCCCGCAAGAGAAGCTCGACAGCGCCTGCCTGGCCGAGATCCCGGCCCCCACCTTCCAGCTCGGCGCCGCCGGGCCGCAACCCTGAATCCCTCGAATCCACGCTCGGACCCTCCATGATCGAAGTCCATGATGTACGCAAGCAGTTCGGCGCCGTGCAGGCGCTGGGCGGCGTTTCCTTCACCGCGCGCGACGGCCAGATCACCGCGCTGCTCGGCCCCAACGGCGCCGGCAAGACCACCTTGCTGCGCACCCTGGTCGGCCTGCTCAAGCGCGACCACGGCACCATCCTGATCGGCGGCGTCGACCCGGAAAAGGATCCGATGGCGGTGCGCCGCAACATCGGTTTTCTCACCGACCAGTTCGGGCTGTACGAACGCCTCACCACGCGCGAATACCTCGAGTATTTCGGCGAACTCAATGGCATGGCGCGTCCGGCGCTGCGCGCGCGCATCGGCGAAGTGTCCGAGCTGCTCGGGATGGACGAGATCATGGAGCGCCGCACCAAGGGCTTCTCGCAGGGCCAGCGCATCAAGGTAGCGCTGGCGCGCACCCTGCTGCACCGTCCGCGCCACCTGCTGCTCGACGAACCGAGCCGCGGCCTGGACGTGATGAGCACGCGCGCCCTGCGCACTGCCCTGAACGCGCTGCGCGAAGACGGCTGCTGCGTGATCATGGCCACCCATGTGATGCAGGAAGTGACCGCCCTGTGCGAAGACGTGATCGTGATCGCCCGCGGCCATACCGTGGCCCAGGGCTCGCCGCAGGACCTGTGCCGCCGCACCGGCATCGCCAGCCTGGAAGACGCATTCGTGAGCCTGGTCGGCACCGAGGAAGGCATCGCATGAAATCCAAGATCCGGATCGTATTCTGGAAAGAGCTGCGCGAAACCCTGCGCGAGAAGCGCACCCTGAGCCTGCTGCTGCTGTTCACGTTGATGTACCCGGTCCTGATCGGCTACGTGATGCACCAGATGATCGACAAGAACACCCGCACCGAACGCGAAGGCATCGAACTGGCGATCATCGGCGGCGCCCAGGCCCCGACCCTGGTGTCGCAGCTGCGCCAGAAGAACGTCACCGTCAATGAGGTGGCGCCGATGGACGACGACGCGATCGCCGCCCTGCTCCACGCGCGCAAGACGGCGGCGGTGCTGCGCTTATCAAGCGACTTCGTCGAGAACTACGGCGCCATGCGCCCGGCGCGCATCGACCTGTGGTTCGACTCGGCCGCCGAGAGCGGGCCGCAGCGGCGCCAGATCGAAGAGGTGCTGCAGGCCTACAGTTCCAACATCGCCAGCGCGCGCCTGCTGGCGCACGGCGTGTCGCCGGCCACGCTGTCGCCGATCCAGGTGCAGCGCTACGACACCGGCACCAACGCCTCGCGTTCGGCGATGGTCATCGGCGGCATCATCGGCATCCTGTTCTTCCCGGCCTTCATGCTGACCATGTCGGCCGCCGTGGACAGCACCGCCGGCGAGCGCGAACGGCGTTCGCTCGAAGTGCTGATGGCGCAGCCGATCTGCACCTGGGAGCTGGTATGCGGCAAATGGCTGGCCGCCAGCGTGCCGGCGGTGGTCGGCGTGACGCTCGAGCTGCTGCTGGCGCATGCGATCCTGGCCTGGATGCCGCTGGAAGAAATCGGCATGTCGTGGAGCCTGGGCTGGAGCGAGATGCTGATGGTGTGCCTGGTGACGGCGCCGCTGTCGCTGCTCTCGGGCGCGCTGTACATCGCGCTGGCGATGAACGCCAAGTCGTTCAAGGAAGCCCAGACCACGCTCAGCTTCGTGATGATCATTCCGCTGATCCCGGGCTTCGCGGTGTCGGCGCTGGAACTGAAAACCGCATCGTGGATGTACCTGGTACCGACGCTGTCGAACCAGACCCTGCTCAAGGAGCTGGCCAAGAGCAGCGAACTGGGAGCGCTGCCGTTCGTGCTGACCTTCTTCAGTTCCCTGATCCCGGCGCTGCTGGTGGTGGCGTTTTCCAGCTGGCGCATGAAGAGCGAGCGTTACGTGCTGGCGGTGTGATGCCTCGGCGGGTGGCCGGCACGAGGCCGGCGCCTGCCGTACAATCGAGCGCATGAAAAACCGGGCGCGATCGCTCAATGTGGAGAATTGAAATGGAAGTGAAAGTCAGCTGGAACGGCCCGTCGGGCATGAGTTTCCGCGCCGAGACCGGCAGCGGTCACATGGTGACGATGGATGGCGCGCTAGAGGGCGGCGGCCATAACCTGGCGCCGCGTCCGATGGAGCTGGTGCTGGTCGGGACTGGCGGCTGCACCGCGTATGACGTGGTGCTGATCCTGAAACGCGGACGCGAGGACGTGCGCGGCTGCGAGGTGACCTTGCAAGCCGAACGCGCGGAAGTCGATCCGAAGGTGTTCACGAAGATCAACTTCCACTTCGTGGTCACCGGGCGCAACCTGAAGCCGGCCGCGGTGGAGCGCGCGGTGACGCTATCGCATGACAAGTACTGCTCGGCGTCGATCATGCTGGCGCAGATGGCCGAGATTACGCACTCGGTGGAAATCGTCGAAGTTTGAGGTTTGTAACGGCGGTCCGGGTCACACCCGATACGCCGCCGTCGTCATCACCTTCGCCATTGCCCGCATCGCCACCTTCACCGGCAGCGGCATCTCCGCCGCCCCCATCGCCTGCGCCGCATCGGCGTGCTCGATCTCGTCGATCCGCATCTGGTCCACGATCGCGCGCGATTTGGCGTCCTGCGGCGGCAGCAGCTCGAGGTGGCTGTCCAGGTGCGCTTCGACCTGGCGCTCGGTTTCGACCACGAAGCCCAGGCTCACTTTATCTCCCAGCTTGGCCGCCACGCTGCCCATCGCGTAGGCGCCGGCATACCACAGCGGATTCAATACGCTCGGTTGCGAACCGAGTTCGGACAGGCGCTGGGCGCACCAGGCCAGGTGATCTTCTTCTTCGCGGCCGGCCTGCGCGAACTGGGCGCGCAGGGCCGGGGTGCTGGCGAAGCTGCCCTGGGCGTCGTACAGCGCCTGGGCGCACACTTCGCCCACGTGGTTCACCCGCATCAGGCCCGCGGCGTGGCGCCGCTCGGCGTCGCTCAATTCGCTGTCGAGCGCCAGCGCGCCCGGGTTCGGGCGCGACATCGCGGCCACGCCGCCCACCACGCGCAAGGCCTTGTCGAAGCCGACGATCAGATGGTCCAGGGGGCTGATGAAACGGTGTGCAATCATGGGGTTCTCGCTGTGTAGTCGCCGAAAACCGCCATTATAGACCTGGGCCCGGCTATGGCGAGCCGGGCTCGGGCGCGCCTGGGTCGGCAGCCGATGCCTGCCCTTTGCTGCGCGCGATCCAGTCGGCCACCGGCCCCTCCGGCTCGAGGCCCGAGATGTTCTTGGCCACGCCCAGGTTCAGTTCCAGCAAAAACGGGATCGACTCGCGCGGCACGTCCGGGAACTGGCGCCGGAACGCGTCCATGAAGCGCTCGCACTCCACCGTCGGCACCACCCTGGCCCCGCTCATGAACTGCAGCACGCTGGTGATGGTGTGGCCCGGCCCCAGCGTGTGGTAGATGAAGCGGTTGTAGTCGCGGTCGACCTGCTTGAAGTCGATCGCCTCTTCCGTCATCAGGTTCGCCAGGTAGACCAGCCCCAGCGCGACGCGGAACCAGTCGGTCGATTCGACGCGCGAGCGCCCTTCGCGCATCAGCAGCAGCAGCTTGTCTTGGGTGGCAGCGTTCATTCGGCAATTATCCACATTTCAAAGGCCTACGCCTGCGCGCTTGAAGAAAAATTACGCAAAGAAAGCCCAGCCGCATCCTGGTCCCCCGATAATGCAGTCTGGGGCGCGGTTTGGCCCGTGTGTCGCAGCCGGCCCAACCCGGCTGTCGCTTTTTAATAGAATGCAAGTGTGTAGCAGTGCGTCGAAATACAGCGCAGGTCCAGCGTGACAGGACCTGCGCCAGGTGTCAGGAGCCGTCATGCAATTAAAGATCCGTCATTTGTCCAAGACCTACGCCAACGGCGTGGTCGCGCTGGACCGCGTCACGCTCAACATCCCGCCCGGGATGTTTGGCCTGCTCGGTCCCAACGGCGCGGGCAAATCGACGCTGATGCGGATCCTGGCCACGCTGCAGGAGTGCGACTCCGGCTCGGTGTTCCTGGACGATATCGACGTGCTCGACGAAAAGGACGCGGTGCGGCGCCTGCTCGGCTACCTGCCGCAGGACTTCGGCGTCTACCCGCGCGTCAGCGCGCTCGAGCTGCTCGACCATTTCGCCCAACTGAAAGGCCTGTCGCACAAGGGCCGGCGGCGCGAAGTGGTCGACGGCCTGCTGCAGCAGACCAACCTGTGGGAGGTGCGCGAGCAGCGCCTCGGCACCTTCTCGAGCGGCATGCGCCAGCGCTTCGGCATCGCCCAGGCCCTGCTCGGCGACCCGCGCCTGATCATCGTCGACGAACCCACCGCCGGGCTTGATCCGCAGGAGCGGGTGCGCTTCCACAACCTGCTGTCGGACATCGGCGAAGAGCGCACCGTGCTGCTCTCGACCCACATCGTGTCCGACGTGGCCGACCTGTGCGCGCGCATGGCGATCATCAACAAGGGCCAGGTGCTGCTGTGCGGCGAGCCGCAGGAACTGATCTACGGGATCGAGGACTTCATCTGGGCCCGTTTCGTGACCAAGGCCGAACTGCCCGACTACCAGGCGCGCCATACGGTGATCTCGACGCGCCTCTTGAGCGGGCGCACCCTGATCCATGTGTACGCCGAGGACGACCCGGGCGACGGCTTCGAGCCGGCCCGCGCCAGCCTGGAAGACGTGTACTTCGCCACCATCGCCGGCCTGCATAACCCGGCGGCCGGGAACTGCTGACCGTGCGCCCGCTCCTCGTCATCGCCCGCTTCGAGGCGGCGCAGCGCCTGCGCCTGCTCTCGACCTGGGTCTATTTCACGGTGTTCCTGGCATTGGCCATGCTGTGGATCGCGGCCGCCGGCGGCGCCCTGCGCGACCTGGCGGTGACCTTCGGCGGCCAGGTGCTGCTCAACGCGCCGCGCCAGATCGCCGTCACCTGCGCGGTGCTCGGTTCGCTCGGCTCGATCGTGGTGGCGGCGGTAATGGGACGCGCGGTGCAGCAGGACTTCGAGCACGAGATGCACCACTTCTTCTTCAGCGCCCCGATCCGCAAGACCGACTACGTGTTCGGACGCTTCCTGGGCGCGTTCGCGACGCTGGCGCTGGTCTTTTCCAGCATCGTGATCGGCAGCTGGCTCGGCACCTACGTGCCCGGCATCGCGCCCGAGCGCCTCGGCCCGGCCAGCCTGGCCACCTTCGTCAAGCCCTACCTGTTCACGCTGCTGCCCAACCTGTTCATCTTCGGCGCCATCTTCTTCGTGCTGGCGGCGCTGACGCGGCGCATGCTGCCGGTGTACGTGGCGGCAGTGGTCATGACCATCGGCTACATCGTGGCGCCGTCGCTGGCGCGCGACCTCGACTTCAAGACCTTCGCCGCCCTGATCGACCCGTTCGGCACCACCTCCCTGATCCGCCTGACGGAATACTGGCCGCTGGCCGAGCGCAACCTGCGCCCGGTCGACCTGGAAGGCGTGTACCTGCTCAACCGCCTGCTGTGGGGAGGCTTCGCGCTGCTGGCGCTGCTGCTCGGCTACTGGCGCTTTCACTTCATCGGCGCCCAGGATGCGCGGGCGCGCGCTGCGGGGTCGGCCGCCACCTCGGCCACTGCATCGTCCGCGCTGACGCAGGCCGCGCGCGACACCCAGGCCGCGCCCGACTTCGCGGCGCGCAGCATGCTGCTGCTGGCGCTGCGCTCGGCCTGGGGCGAGCTGCGCGGACTGCTCGGCAACATCTACTTCGCGGCGCTGGCGCTGGGCGCGGTATTGGCGCTGATCGCCAGCGCGCTCGACATGGGCCTGGGCGACGGCGTCGGCGCCTGGCCGCTCACCCACCTGATGCTGGAGCTGATCCGCGGCGTGCTGGCGCCGTTCATGCTGGCCGCCACCATCCTGTTCGCGGGCGAACTGGCGTGGCGCGAACGCGAGACCCGCATCGCCCAGATGGTCGACGCGCTGCCGGTGGCCGGCTGGCTGCCGCTCGCCTCCAAGACCCTGGCCCTGGTCGGCATGCAGGTCTGCCTGCTGCTGCTGGCAATGGTCACCGCGATGCTGATCCAGATGTTCAAGGGCTGGTTCGGCCTCGAGCCGGGCCTGTACCTGCACGCGCTGTTCACGCTGGTGCTGCCGCAGTATGCGCTGGTGGCGGTGCTGGCGCTGGCGGTGCACGCCATCGTCAACCACAAATACCTGGCCAATTTCTTGCTCACCGGCTGGCTGCTGGCGGTGCTGGTGGTGTCCGGGACCAGCCTCGATCATCCGCTGCTGCGCTACGCCTTCACGCCGCGCTTTTCGTATTCGGAGATGAATGGCTTCGGCCACTACCTGCTGCGCGAACACCTGTTCTTGCTGTACTGGAGCGGCGCGGCCCTGATCCTGCTGATGCTGGCGCGCGTGCTGTGGCCGCGCGGCGTCGACACCCGCTGGCGCGAGCGCCTGCGCCTGGCGCGCCTGAATCTGGCGCCGCCGGTCGCCGCCACCTTCGCGCTGGGCCTGGCGCTGCTGGGCGGCGGCGGCGCTTTCCTGTCGTGGGAACTGGCGGCCGGCGGCTTCCTGAGCCCCTACCAGCTCGATCGCCTGCGCGCCGGTTACGAACAACGCTACGCGCGCTTCGCCGCGCTGGCGCAGCCGCGCGTGACCGACGTCGACCTGCGCGTGGCGCTACGGCCCGAGGCGCGCGCGATGACGGTCAAGGGCACCTACCGGCTCGAGAACCGCGGCGCAGAGCCGATCGCCGACCTGGTGCTGTACCAGCGCCGCGGCGCCGCGTTCACGCCACGCTTCGCCCCACCGCACAACGCCAGCCTGGTGCTGGCCGACCCCGAGCACGGCTTCTATCACTACCGCCTGGCCACGCCGCTGGCCCCGGGCGCACGCATGGCCTTCGCATTCGAGGTCGGCTACGCGCCGCGCGGCCTGCTCGGCGCCGGCAGCCACCTGCCGGTGCTGGCCAACGGCACCCTGTTCACCGACGCGGCGCTGCCGCGCATCGGCTACCAGCACCCGGTCGAGCTGGGCGACGAGCGCGACCGGCGCCGCTTCGGCCTGCCCGCGCGCAGCAAGCCTGCGCAGGACGACGAACCCGACTGGATCGGCTTTCACGCCGTGGTCAGCACCAGCCCGGACCAGATCGCGATCGCGCCCGGCACCCTGGAGCGCGAATGGGTCGACGGCGGCCGGCGCCACTTCGAATACCGCACCGACCGCCCGATGCCCAACGCCTATGCCTTCCAGTCGGCGCGCTACGAAGTGCGCCACGACCGCTGGCAGGACGTCTCGATCGACGTGTTCCACCACCCCGGCCATGCGGCCAACGTCGAGCGCATGATCCGCGGCGCCCAGGCCGGCCTGGATTACGGCGCGCGCAACTATGGGCGCTATCCGCTGCGCGAACTGCGCATCGCCGAATTCGCGCGCGGCGCCGGCGAAGTCCGGACCTATGCGGGCCTGATCCCGTTGTCGGAACACGGCGCCTTCATCGCCCGCGTCGACACCGGATCGGCCAGGGACATCGACTACCCGTTCTACGCCAGCGCGCAGCAGACCGCGCGCCAGTGGTGGGGCCTGCAGCTGGCGCCCGCCGATGGTCCCGGCGCCGGCGTGCTGACCGGCGGCCTGGCCGAATACACGGCGCTGATGACGATGCGGCGCGCCTTCGGCCCGGAGCACATGCGGCGCTTCCTGCGCCACGACCTGGACGCCTACCTGAGCGGACGCGCCCAGGAGCGGCGGCGCGAACTGCCGCTGGCGCTGGGCCGCGACCAGGACTACGTCGCCACCCGCAAGGGCGGCCTGGCGCTGTACCTGCTGGCCGACCTGCTGGGCGAGGCGCGCGTCAACGCCGTGCTGCGCGAGCTGCTCGAACTGCACGCCTATCAAGGAGCGCCCTACCCTACTGCGGCCGGTCTGGCGGATGCGCTGCGCCAGGTGGCGCCACCGGACAAGGCCTACCTGATCGACGACCTGTTCGCGGCGGTCGTGCTGTACGAAAACCGCGCCGACAGCGCCGTTGCGCGGCGCCGCGCCGACGGCCGCTTCGAGGTCACGATCCAGGCCCACGCCGGCAAGGTGCGCGTGCTCGACAGTGGCGAAGAGCAGCCGCTGGTGCTGCGCGACTGGGTCGAGTTCGGCGTCGACGACGCTGCCGGCCGGCCGCTGGCGCGCCAGCGGCGCCTGGCGACGCAGGCCGGGCAGACGGTGACGCTGGTAGTGAATGCGCCGCCGGCGCGCGCCGGGATCGACCCGGACAACAAGCTGATTGACCGCAAACCGTCGGACAATATGGTCGGCGTCGACAACTTGTAATCTTCGCGCTATGATCGAACCAAAATTCGAGACAAAATTGCGGGAGGAAGATCATGTCGAACCTGGTCGTAGAAATCACCGAAAAGATCCAGATGCTGAGCGTCTCGGAAAAGAACGAAGTGCTGCGCGTGCTGCTGCAGGATATCGATGGCGCCGACCAGGACGCCGACGAAGCGTGGCAGAACGAAGTGGTGCAGCGCGTCAAGGCGATCCACAACGGGGAAGCCGCGATCGTGGCGCTGAAGGAGTGGCAGGACTAAACGCGCGACGCGCGTTCCAGCATAAAAAAAACCGCGGCAAGCCGCGGTTTTTTTTATGCCCGTCGCATGGGCGGACAACCATCCACCCTATTTCTTGGCGGCGGCAGCGGTCGCCTTTTTCGCCGGCGCCTTGCGTGCGGCCGGCTTGGCGGCGGGCTTGCTGGCGGCTGCCTTGGCCGGCGCCTTGGCGGCAGCCTTGCGCGCCGGCTTCACGGCGATCGCCGCGCCATCCGCACCTTCAGCCGCTGCGCCGTCGGCGCCATCGGCGCCCTTGGCCTTGGCGCCAGGCTTGGCCTTGCGCTCCTCGAACTCGAAGCTGATCTTGCCGTCCTTGCCGCGCACCAGGAAAGCCTTGAAGGCACGGCGCGTACGCTGCGACACGAAGCCCGGCAGCAGGTCGGTCTTGCCGTCGCCCAGCAGTTTCGCCATCTGCTCGGGCAGGATTTCCTGTTGCAGGATGATGCGGCCGCTGCGGAAGTCGCAGGTCTTCGGCTTGGCTACGCTGTTTTCACAAACATAGGCCAACGGCATCTCAAACACGCCGCCGGTGCACTTCGGGCAAGGGCCGAGCGCGGTCTGGGCGCTGAAGTCGACGCCCTCGCCTTCTTCGCTCTCGTCGTCCTGGCCGAAGTCGAACTCGAGCTTGAAGTTCTTGATCTCTTCGTCGCGCACGATGCGCAGGATCGCCGCGAACGGACGGCCCATCTTGGAGCGGAAGCCCTGCAGCGGACCGATGGTGCGGTTCTTCAGCAGTTCTTCGACTTCTTCGATCTCGAACTGGCGGCTGCCCGGCGTCTTGCTCATCGAGAAGTCACACTTGGTGCAGGCGAAGCGGCGGTAGTTTTCCTTGACCACGCCGGCGCAGTTCGGGCACGGGTTGACCAGAGTCGCGTACTCGCCCGGAATCGTGTCGTTGTCGTATTCCTTGGCGCGCTTGACGATGATCTGGGTCATCTGGGCGATTTCGCGCATGAATTCTTCGCGCGAAATCTTGCCCTTCTCCATCTGCGACAGCTTGAATTCCCATTCGCCGGTCAGCTCGGGTGCGGTGAGTTCGTTCACGCCCAGGCCGCGCAGCAGGGTCATCAGCTGGAACGCTTTCGCGGTCGGCATCAGCTCGCGCCCTTCGCGCAGCAGATACTTTTCGGTCAGCAAGCCTTCGATGATGGCGGCGCGCGTGGCCGGCGTGCCCAGGCCCTTGCCGGCCATGGCGTCGCGCAGCTCGTCCGAGTCGACCAGCTTGCCCGCGCCTTCCATCGCCGACAGCAGCGTCGCTTCGTTGTAGCGCGCCGGCGGCTTGGTGACCAGGCCGTTGGCCATCAGCTTATCGGCCAGCACTTTCTCACCCTTGGCCACGGGGGCCAGGTTGGCGCCGTCCTTGTCGTCGCCGTTTTCCTTGCCGTACACCGCCAGCCAACCCGGGTTGGTCATGACCTTGCCCTCGGTCTTGAACTGGTGGCCCGAGACTTCGGTGAAGCGGGTGGTGACCAGGAATTCGGCGGCCGGGAAGAACACCGCCAGGAAGCGGCGCGTGACCAGGTCGTACAGTTTCTGTTCCGGCTCGCTCAGGTTCTTCGGAATCACGCCGGTCGGGATGATGGCGAAGTGGTCCGATATCTTGGTGTTATCAAAAATGCGCTTGTTCGGCTTGACCCAGCCGCCCTTGGTGATCTGCTTGGCGAACTGATTGTAGTTGTTGGTGTCGGCCAGCGAATTCAGGGTTTCCTTGACCGTGGCGATATAGTCTTCCGGCAGGTGGCGCGAATCGGTACGCGGGTAGGTCAGCACCTTGTGCTTTTCATACAGCGCCTGGGCCAGGCCCAGCGTGTTCTTGGCCGAGAAGCCGAAGCGGCCGTTGGCTTCGCGCTGCAGCGACGTCAGGTCGAACAGGGCCGGCGCCATCGAGGTGGTCGGCTTCGATTCTTCGGTGACGACGCCCTGCTTGCCGCGGCAGGCGGTGGCGATCGAGTCGGCCGCCGCCTTGCTCCACAGGCGCTCGGCGCGCCTCTCGGGATCGTTCTCGTCCTTCTTGAACTTGGTGTCGAGCCAGCGGCCTTCGTAGACGCCGGCGGCGCACACGAACTCGGCGCGCACTTCCCAGTAGTCGCGCGGCACGAACTTCTTGATCTTTTCTTCGCGCTCGACCACGATCGACAGGGTCGGGGTCTGCACCCGCCCCACGGTGGTCAGGTAGAAGCCGCCCTCTTTCGAGTTAAAGGCGGTCATGGCGCGGGTGCCGTTGATGCCGATCAGCCAGTCGGCTTCGGAGCGGCAACGGGCGGCGTCGGCCAGCGGCAGCATCTCGTCGTCGCTGCGCAGGTTATTGAAGCCTTCGCGGATCGCGTTGGCCGTCATCGACTGCAGCCACAGGCGCTTGACCGGCTGCTTGGCTTTCGCATTCTGCGCGATCAGGCGGAAGATCAGTTCACCCTCGCGCCCCGCGTCACATGCGTTGATCAGGGTGGTAACGTCCTTGCGCTTGATCAGCTTGTTCAATACTTTCAGGCGCGACTCGGTCTTGGCGATCGGGTTCAGCGCGAAGTACGGCGGGATCATCGGCAGGTGCGTAAAGCTCCATTTGCCGCGCTTGACGTCGTGTTCTTCGGGCACCGCGATCTCGAGCAGGTGGCCGACGGCGGACGACAGGACGTACTCTTCCGACTCGAAGTACTCATCGTGCTTGGTGAAGCCGCCGAGCGTCTTCGCGATGTCGTTCGCGACCGATGGCTTCTCGGCGATGATGAGGGATTTGGTCATAGGCGTTTCTCGTCTTGCTCTATATATAGTGTGTGTTTTGCCCTGCGCATCATACATGCTCGCAGGCGGGGCGGTGAAATCCAGGTCCGGCACAACGGCGCTCAGCGCACCGACATAGTGTCTGGTTGGTAACAGTCCCGATTAAGCGGCCCATGATAAGCGTGATTTCGCGCTGACCGCAATAGGCTTTGTGCTGCATTGTGGTGCCGGAAATGCAAAAACGGAGCACCGAGGCCCCGTTTTGATGTGTTGCGCGAACGACGAATGCCGCCCGGAATCGAATCGCTTAATGCAGCAGACGCGGCTCCTGATCGTCGTCGTCGCCGAACAGGTCGTCGAACATCAGCGCGTCCGGCTCCTTGCCCTGGCTCCAGAGCACCATCAACACGATGATCTTCAGTTTGCTCAGGGCGATTGGCGATTCGTCGCAGGCCAGTGCGCGCTCGATCACGATCTCGCGCTGGATGGGACCGAGCACCTTGGCGCTTTCGAGGAAGGCGATGAAGCCGATCGCCTCGCTGCCCAGCTCGATATATTCTTCGTCCACGTAGTAGCGGGTACCGGTGGAAGCGTCGATCGTTTCAGGCAGCGGCGCATCGGTCAGCCCGGTAAGCCAGTCGAGGGCTTCCGAGATTTCGATGTCGTCGAAGCCGACGGCCGACAGCTTGCGTGCCAGGGCTGCCGGCTCGGGGCAGGCGTCGGGACGGTAGTACGTCTCGTAGAGATAGACCAGGATGTCGAACATAGTGACGCTACTGTAGCAGCTAAGCTCGCCGAGGTACAAGTGCAGCACGCGCGCTTCGCTGCCTGCCGGAAAAAACGTTGTATCGCGGCCTTATCCGATCTATCAGCTTACCCAATTCCTATTAAAAACAAGAACATACAATTTATAAACAGGTTGAAATGAAGCACAACCTTTTTATGCAGATGGATCATTTTTTTTGCTGTAATTTAGGGCCGTCAGCGCCAGATCCGCTGTACCCGGCCACCCGGCAATTGCGCCACCAGGCCGGCCAATTCCAGGCCCAGCAAACGGCCGCCGAGTTCGCCGGCGTCGGCGCCCAGGCGCGCCAGCAAGTCGTCCAGCGCCACCGGTTCGGCGCCCAATGCGCGCAGCAGCGCATCCTCGTCGTCGGCATCGGCGCCGGCATCCGCTACGCGCGCGGCGACTGGCGCCGCCAGCGGCGACACCTGCATCGCTTCCAGCACTTCTTCCACTGTCTCGACCAGCTGGGCGCCGTCGCGGATCAGGCGATGGCAACCCTTGGCCAGCGCCGAATGGATGGAACCGGGAAGCGCGAACACTTCCCTGCCCTGCTCGGCCGCCATCTGGGCCGTGATCAATGAACCGGACTGGGCCGCCGCCTCGACCACCAGCACCCCGGCCGCCAGTCCGCTGATCACGCGGTTGCGGCGCGGGAAGTTGGCCGCCAGCGGCGGCGTGCCGAGCGCATATTCGCTGACCAGGCAGCCGTGCGCAGCGATGCGGTGCGCCAGCTCGCGGTTGCGCGCCGGGTAGACGCGGTCGAGCCCTGTGCCGACCACGGCGACCGTCGAGCCGGCGCCGCGCAGCGCGCCTTCGTGGGCCGCAGTGTCGATCCCCAACGCCAGCCCTGACACCACGCACAGGCCGGCTGCGGACAGCGCGGCGGAAAACGATTCGGCATCGAGCTTGCCCTGCACGCTGGCATTACGGCTGCCGACCACCGCCACCAGCGGCCGCGCCAGCAGTTCGCGGCGCCCGCTGACATACAGCAGCAGCGGCGGATCGGGGATCTCGGCCAGCGCCGCCGGATAGTCAGGATCGTGAAAGGTGATCAGATAGTGGCCGGGACGCGCCAGCCAGTCGAGCGTGGTTTGCACCAGCGCGTGGAATGCGGGCGTGGGCGGCGCGCACAGGGCATGCGCCTGGGAAGTTGATACATGCGCGGCCAGCGCCGCCTGGCCGGCGCGCAGTACCCCGCCGGGAGAACCGAACACGGACAGCAGCAGGTGCGCGCTGCGGCACCCCACGCCGTCGGCCTGTTCCAGGCGCAGCCAGTCGGCGATCAAGGCTGCCCGCTCGGGCGGCCTGGTGCCGGGTGTTGCGGTGGCGATGTAGGGGTCCGTGTCCTGCACGGCGAATTCACTCCGGTGATTTGGCGACGTCGCCCACCTGCACCGGCGCCGTTACCTGCATGATCAAGCCGTACGACACGTTGTTGAACACGCGGAAGATGAACAGGCTGCCGTATTGCTCGTCGGGCAGCTTGAGCGTCGACCGGCCCATGCCGAGGAAGCCTTTGCTCTCGGGGTCGGGCACCGTCTTCCCGAGATGATAGAGCTGCAGCACGGCGCCGATATCGAGTCCGTCAAGCGTGCCCCGATTGACAGTCACCACCTGGCTCTGGCCGGCATAGGTGACGCCGGCATAAATCGACATGATGCGTGCGTCGACCGGCGCCAGCGGCGCATGCGGCACGTAGTTGCGCACCGGCTGCGGCGGGGCCGGCACCAGCAGGTCGCCGACGCCCATTTCCTGCAGCGTCTTGCTCACCACGAAGGTGTGGACGTCGACGCCGGGCTTGGCTTCGCTGACCAGCTTGACGCTGCCCAGGTAGGCGGCCTCGTGCGCCAGCACCTTGCCGGATTGCGGGTCGCGCAGCGGATTACCGGGGCGGAATACCTGGAAGCTGGTGCTGCCCTTGAGGTTACCGCGCACGTAGACGCGGTCGCCCTCGCCCAGGTACACGCGGCCTTCCTGCGAGGCGGCGATGCGCGGCGCGCCGGCCAGTTCGTCGGCCTCGACCACCAGCGGCTGGGTCAGGTAGGGCTCGATCGCGCCGGCCGGGATCGCCGGCACGGCGCTGTGCTCGAGCGACTCGCTGCGCACCTGCGGCGACAGGCGCAGCACGGGCGGCTCGCCGCGGCCGTCGGCACTGCCGCTGCCGCTGCCGGGACGGGTCAATGACAGGCGGCCGCGGGCGCGGTCGAAATACACGATCTGGCCCGGATAGATCCAGTGCGGATTGCGGATCTCGTCGCGGTTCATGCCCCAGACTTGCGGCCAGCACCATGGGTTGCGCAAGAAGGTTCCGGAAATATCCCACAGGGTATCGCCCTTGACCACGACGTGCTGGTCGGGGGCATCGGGACGGAAGCTGCAGGTGGGAGCTTGCGCGTGGGCGGAAGGTGCGCTGAAGGCGGCAACGGCGACCAGTGCGACGGCAGCAGCGCGCGTCGCGACTGTGCTAAAATTTTTCATTGAAGACGTCCGTTATGTGCGGCGTTGGGAATTGAACGATCACCTATCACCCGCCGTGCGGCGCTTTCGCCCCGGCTGATACGCAAGAGACAACACACTTGTGACAGCATGATGGTACCGCTCCCTGTCCTGAAAAGGGTTGCCGTATTGAATCAAATTCTGCACATAAATCCCTGAACTAGCAAGGATATCTGCCGTTTGGCGGGCCGTTCCCGTTGTAGCGTTTGCATTTATGCACGCGCCCTTAATGTGCTGTCATCACTGCTGCGAATCACAGCTGCTTATCCATCGAAACCGAACTGACTATGGCCTTACTGAATATCCTCCGCTACCCCGACCCGCGCCTGCACAAGATCGCCGCGCCGGTTACCGAATTCGGCACCGAGCGCCTGCGCAAGCTGGTGGCCGACATGGCGGAAACCATGTATGACGCACCCGGCGTCGGCCTGGCCGCGACCCAGGTCGACGTGCACGAACGCGTGGTGACGATCGACGTCAGCGAAGCACAGGACAACCTGATCGTGTTCATCAATCCCGAGATCACCTGGGCCAGCGACGAGAAGCAGGTCTACGACGAAGGCTGCCTGTCGGTGCCCGGCGTGTACGACGGCGTCGAGCGCCCGAGCCAGGTCAAGGTGCGCGCCTTCGACGTCGACGGCAAGGAATTCAACGTCGACGCCGACGGCCTGCTGGCCGTGTGCATCCAGCACGAGATGGACCACCTGATGGGCAAGGTGTTCGTGGAATACCTGTCGCCACTCAAGCGCAACCGCATCAAGGCCAAGCTGCAGAAGGAAGAACGCGGCATGGCGCGCGACGCCGCCCAGCGTTCGGCGCGCCGTTGATCGCGGCGGCTGCATGAAAGTCGTTTTCGCCGGTACTCCCGAGTTCGCCGCCGTCGCCCTGCGCGCCCTGCATGAGGCCGGCTTCGAGATCCCGCTGGTGCTGACCCAGCCCGACCGTCCGGCCGGGCGCGGCATGCAGCTGCAGGCGTCCGCAGTGAAACAATATGCGGTGGCGCACGGCATGCCGGTCGCGCAGCCGCTGTCGCTGCGCACCGACAGCAAGGATCCGCAGCGGGCCGAAGAAGCGCGCGCCGCCCACGACCTGTTGAATGCGACCGAGTACGACGTGATGGTGGTCGCGGCCTATGGCCTGATCCTGCCGCGCAGCACGCTCGATATCCGTCCCTGCATCAATATCCACGGTTCCCTGCTGCCACGCTGGCGCGGCGCCGCGCCGATCCACCGCGCGATCGAATCGGGCGACCTGGAGACCGGCGTGACGATCATGGAGATGGAAGAAGGCCTGGATACCGGGCCGATGCTGTTGATCGAGCGCTTGCCGATCGACGACGGCGACACCACCGGCAGCCTGCACGACAAGCTGGCCGAGCTCGGTGGTCGCATGATCGTCGAGGCGCTGCGCAAGATGGCGGCTGGCGAATTGCCGGCGACGCCGCAGCCGGAAGAAGGCGTGACCTACGCGGCCAAGATCAGCAAGGAAGAAGCGAAGCTGGACTTTGCTTTATCTGCCGAGGTGTTGGCGCGCAAGATCCGCGCGTTCAATCCATTCCCGGGCGCAAATGGCGTGGTGGATGGTGTCGCGGTCAAGATCTGGCAGGCGCAGGCGGTTGCCGGCAACGGCGCGCCGGGCGAGGTGCTGCAGGCCGATGCGCAGGGGATCGTGGTCGCTTGCGGCGACGGTGCGTTGCGTTTGAACGAATTGCAGAAGCCGGGTGGCAAGCGCCTGGCGGCGACGGAGTTTCTCAAGAGTTTCCCGCTGGCTGGGCTGCAGTTCGCCTGAATCAGCGAGAAATTTCTTCTTTTTTCCAGCTTAAAAGCCGTCATTGCTCCCACTGGTCGCAATGACGGTTTGTGGGCTAATAGTTATAGCCCCGGCGCTGGCTAAGCCAGCACCGCGTTCAGATAGATTTACTCGGCGCGACCAGCACGCTGCGCATCCATATGCTCACGCAGCACCTGATTGATACGGGTCTGGTAACCGGGACCCGCCGACTTGAACCAATCGAGCATGTCCACGTCCAGGCGGATCGTGACGATTTGTTTCACACCATTGCTGGTGGCTTGAGGCTTCGACGACATTGCTGGCTCCGGGTTGCGGTCCATAGGCTGATCCCAATCCGGTTGGTATTCTTTGTTCATGCGATTATCCCATCTTTACGTTCGCCTCTCCACGGAGGCGGACTTTGATTGTCGTTGCGTTATGTATCGTAAAGATTGCGGCAACGCCGCTATTTGTAACGCCGTGTAACACAGAAGCCCGTGAATACATAAGGATACATACACGGATTGTCACTACAGCCGCCCCGGAGCGATCCCGGCGGCATGCCGTATAATGGTAGACCGCCCAATAGTCAACGGCCTGTCAAGCCGCACTTTCAGGAAACCCCCATCATGAACGCCCGCACCAACGCCATTTCCCCGATCGAATCCCAGCTGCGCGACATCCTCGCGCGCCGCATCATGATCCTGGATGGCGCCATGGGCACCATCATCCAGCAGTACAAGCTGGACGAAGCGGCCTACCGCGGCGAGCGTTTCGCGACCTTCGCCGCGCCCGAGGGCGCAGGCAACCGCGAGCTGTTCGTGAAGGGCAACAACGAGCTGCTGACCCTCACGCAGCCGCACGTGATCCAGGAAATCCACGAACGCTACCTGGCGGCCGGCGCCGACCTGCTCGAGACCAATACCTTCGGCGCCACCGGCGTGGCGCAGGAGGATTACCACATGGCGCACCTGGCCTACGAGATGAACGTGCAAGCGGCCAGGCTGGCACGCGCCGCCTGCGACAAGTACTCGACGCCCGATAAACCGCGTTTTGTGGCCGGCGCCCTCGGACCGACTCCGAAGACCGCTTCGATCTCGCCCGACGTCAACGACCCGGCAGCGCGCAACGTCACCTTCGACCAGCTGGTCGCGTCCTACCATGAACAGGTACGCGGCCTGGTCGATGGCGGCGCCGACGTGCTGCTGGTCGAGACCATCTTCGACACCCTGAACTGCAAGGCGGCGCTGTTCGCGATCGACCAGTATTTCGACGAGCATCCGGAGACCCCACGCCTGCCGCTGATGATCTCGGGCACCGTCACCGATGCCTCGGGCCGCATCCTGTCGGGCCAGACCGTGCCGGCGTTCTGGAACTCGGTGCGCCACGCCAAGCCGCTGACCATTGGCCTCAATTGCGCGCTCGGCGCGGCGCTGATGCGCCCTTACGCGCAAGAGCTGTCGCAGATCGCCGATACGTTTGTGTGTATCTACCCGAACGCCGGCCTGCCCAACCCGATGAGCGACACCGGCTTCGACGAGCTGCCGGCCGACACCTCGGCGCTGCTGCGCGAGTTCGCCGAAGCGGGCTTCATCAACATCGCCGGCGGCTGCTGCGGCACCACGCCGGAACACATCGCGGCGATCGCAAAAATTCTGGAAACGCAGACGCCGCGCGCCGTGCCGGAAGTGCCGGTGGCGATGCGCCTGTCGGGCCTGGAGCCGTTCACGGTCGACGAATCGTCGCTGTTCGTCAACGTCGGCGAACGCACCAACGTCACCGGCTCGAAAGCGTTCGCGCGCATGATCCTCAACGAGCAGTTCGACGAGGCGCTCTCGGTGGCGCGCCAGCAGGTCGAGAACGGCGCCCAGGTCATCGACATCAATATGGACGAGGCGATGCTCGATTCGCAGGCGGCGATGACGCGCTTCCTGAACCTGATCGCCTCCGAGCCCGACATCTCGCGCGTGCCGGTGATGATCGACTCGTCCAAGTGGTCGGTGATCGAGGCCGGCCTGAAGTGCGTGCAGGGCAAGGCCATCGTCAACTCGATCTCGATGAAGGAAGGCGAAGAAGAATTCATCCGCCAGGCGCGCCTGTGCCGCCGCTACGGCGCGGCCGTGATCGTGATGGCCTTCGACGAACAGGGCCAGGCCGACACCTTCGCGCGCAAGGCCGAGATCTGCGGCCGCGCGTATAAAGTGCTGGTCGAGCAGGTCGGCTTCCCGCCGGAAGACATCATTTTTGATCCGAACATTTTCGCGATCGCCACCGGCATCGAGGAACACGACAACTACGCCAACGACTTCATCGAAGCCTGCGCCTGGATCCGCGCCAACCTGCCGCACGCGAAAATCTCGGGCGGCGTGTCGAACGTGTCGTTCAGCTTCCGCGGCAACGACCCGGCGCGCGAAGCGATCCACACCGTGTTCCTGTACCACGCGATCAAGGCCGGCCTGACCATGGGCATCGTCAATGCCGGCATGGTCGGCGTCTACGACGACCTCGATCCCGAACTGCGCGAACGCGTCGAAGACGTGGTGCTGAACCGCCGCAAGGACGCCACCGAGCGCATGATCGAGTTCGCCGGCACGCTGAAGGCCGGCGGCGCCAAGCAGGAACAGAACCTCGAGTGGAGGAACAGCCCGGTCGAGAAGCGCCTGGCGCACGCACTGGTGCACGGCGTCACGCAGTGGATCGTCGAGGACACCGAAGAGATGCGCCAGCAGGTTCTGGCCGCGAAAGGCCGTCCGATCCACGTGATCGAAGGCCCGCTGATGGACGGCATGAACATCGTCGGCGACCTGTTCGGACAGGGCAAGATGTTCCTGCCGCAGGTGGTCAAATCGGCGCGCGTGATGAAGCAGGCCGTGGCCCACCTGGTGCCGTTCATCGAAGAAGAAAAAGCGGCGCAAGAAGCGCTTACCGGCATCGTCGCCAAACCGAAGGGCAAGATGGTGATCGCCACCGTCAAGGGCGACGTGCACGACATCGGCAAGAACATCGTCTCGGTGGTCCTGCAGTGTAATAATTTCGAGATCGTGAACATGGGCGTGATGGTGCCATGCGCCGACATCCTGGCCCGCGCCAAGGAAGAAAACGCCGACATGGTGGGTCTCTCTGGGCTGATCACGCCGTCGCTGGAAGAGATGGCGCACGTGGCGCGCGAGATGCAGCGCGACCCATGGTTCCGCGAGCGCCAGGTGCCGCTCCTGATCGGCGGCGCCACCACCAGCCGCGCCCACACCGCCGTCAAGATCGCGCCGCATTACGACGGCCCGGTGGTCTATGTGCCGGACGCTTCGCGTTCGGTCTCGGTGGGCCAGGCATTGGTCACCGAAGACACCAAGGGCGCCTACATCATCGAACTGGCGCAGGACTACGAACGCATCCGCATCCAGCACGCCGGCAAGAAGGCGCTGCCGATGCTGACGCTGGAGCAGGCCCGTGCCAACAAGGCCAAGCTCGAATACGCGCCGCTGAAACCGAAGTTCATCGGCCGCCGCATGTTCAAGAACGTCGACCTGAACCTGATCGCGCGCTACATCGACTGGGGTCCGTTCTTCCAGACCTGGGACCTGGCCGGCCCCTACCCTGCCATCCTGACCGATGAAGTGGTGGGCGAAGCGGCGACCAAGGTGTTCGCCGAAGGTCAGGCCATGCTCAAGAAGATCATCGAAGGCCGCTGGCTGACGGCGAATGGCGTGATTGCGCTGCTGCCGGCCAACAGCGTGAACGACGACGACATCGAGATCTACACCGATGAAGGCCGCGAGAAAGTCGACTTCACCTGGTACGGCCTGCGCCAGCAAGGCGTCAAGCCGACGGTCGACGGCGTGCAGCGTCCCAACCAGTGCCTGGCCGACTTCGTTGCACCAAAAGAAAGCGGCACGCCGGACTACATCGGCCTGTTCGCGGTGACCGCCGGCCTGGGCATCGAGAAGCACGAGCAGCGCTTCGAAGCGGCGCACGACGACTACTCGTCGATCATGCTCAAGTCGCTGGCCGACCGCCTGGCCGAAGCGTTCGCCGAATACCTGCACCAGCGCGTGCGTACCGACCTGTGGGGCTATGCGGCGGACGAGGACTTGTCGAACGAAGCGCTGATCGGCGAAGAATACAAGGGCATCCGCCCGGCGCCAGGCTATCCGGCCTGCCCCGAGCACACGGTGAAGGCCGACATGTTCCGCACGCTGCAGGCCGAAGAGATCGGCATGGAGCTGACCGAGTCGTACGCCATGTATCCGGGCGCGGCGGTGTCGGGCTTCTACTTCGCGCATCCGGAATCGAAGTACTTCGTGGTCGGCAAGATCGGCGAAGACCAGGTCGCCGACATGGCGCAGAGGCGCGGCATGGAGCGCGCGGAAGTGGAACGCCATCTGGCGCCGAACCTGTAATCGTCTCTCCAAAACGCCGCGAACTTCGCGGCGTTTTTTCTGGTCGAAAGCGAATGGGATTCTCCCGGAATCCATCCATTTGCGCGGAGGCCATCATGGCAATGCACTTCTCGACCCGGCGCTGGCAGGACCAGATCATCCTGTTGATCGGCGTCTGGCTCATCGTCTCGCCGCTGGCGTTCGGCTATCCGTCGGATTCGGCGCCGGCGATCAACGCCTATGTGGCCGGCATCATCATGGCCGTGCTGGCGGCGTTCGACCTGTACAAGACCTATGTGTGGGCGGTGGTGCTGAACATCGTGGTTGGCGCCTGGGTGGCGGTGTCGCCCTGGCTGGTGGACACGTTGCCGGACCGCATGATGACGACCAGCCTGCTCGTATCAGGCATCGCGACGGTGGTGCTGGGGCTGTGGGAATTGCGGACCGATCCGGAGCTGCATCGGCAGTGGACCAAGACCGGGGCGGCCGGGTAGGCATGGCATGACGGGCCGTCATGGTGCGTAGGGTGGACCGGGGCGCGCAGCCGGCTCCGCCGTCCACGCGTTCAACCCACGTCAACCGCCCCGTACGCGATCAACTGCCCGTTCGCGATGACGGCGACGCGCAATCACATCGCATACCGCACCACCTTGTCGCTCCACTCGAACGCCGACACCTCGAGTTCGGCCAGGTCGTCGCCTTCGATCGCCAGCGCCTGCAGGGTCGGCAGCACCCCGTCTTGCCCATCCTCCTGCGCCTCGTCCATGCGCTCGAGCGATTCCGCCAGGCGCAGCAATTCGCCGAAGAAGCCGCTGCGCGCCAGCAGCGCGGCGCGCACTTCGTCGATCAACGGAATCTGCTCGACGATGTCGCGCATCGGCATGCAGAACAGCGTGTCCATCAGCGACATCATGCCGACCGTGAACGCGATGTCGGCCACGTTCTTCTGCGCCGGACGCAGGCGCTGGGCCAGCAATTCCATCAGGCGCGCGCGGGTGGTGGCCAGCATCAGGAGCGGGCTCTGGCTGTGGCCGCGCACGTCGGCTTCGGCGAACAGCAAAATCTGCAGCCAGCGCTGCAACTGACGGCGGCCCAGCAGCGTCACCGCCTGGCTGACCGACTCGATGCGCCGCCCCGCCCCCACCGCCGGCGTGTTCACCAGGCGCAGCAGGTTCATGCCGAGCGTGACTTCGCGCTTGACCAGCGCCTCGATCGCGCCGTTGTCGGCGTCCGACGCCACCAGGTCCATCAGCGCCAGCACCGTGGTCTGCGAGGGCGACAGCTTGCGTCCGCTGATCACGGTCGGCTTGGCGAAATAATAGCCCTGGAAGTAATCAAAACCGACGTCGAGGCAGGTACGGTATTCGGTATGGTTCTCGACCTTTTCCGCCACCAGCCGCTTGCCGGTGGTACGCAGGCGCGGCGCCAGCGACAGCAGCGTCACCGGGGCCAGCGCGCGCAGGTCCATCTTGACGAAGTCGATCACCGGCAGCAGGCGCGGCAGCGCCTGGCCGTGGCTGGAAGCTTCGGCCGCGAAGCGGAAACCGTGGCCGGCCAGCACGCGCATGCGCTCGATGACGGCGTCGTCCGGCTCGACCGAGGGCACCAGTTCCAGCACCGTGCGCTCGCGCGGCAGGAAGGCGAAGATGTCGCTCATCAAACCATCGCGGTCGACGTTCAGGAACGCGGTGGCGTCGCCGATCGCGCGCGGCAGGCCGAGCTGGGATGCATGGTGCAGCACGTTGGCACTGGCGGCCAGGCCGGACTCGGCTCGGGGAGCAGCCTGCGCCCCGCCCTGGGCGCTGCCGCGAAACAGCAATTCGTAGCCGAACAGTGCCTGGTTGCGGTCCAGCACCGGCTGGCGCGCCAGATAGAAATTGCGCATGCGCAGAGGCTGGGAAGCCTCGTCGAGGCTGGCGGGTTCGGTCATGGCGTCTCTTTTCGTCGCGGCAACAGGAATACTGTACCGCATCAGCGGCATTCAGTGACTGAGTACTTGAATTAGTGAACTAATTTACTCGGGGAATGATAACAAAATATCACCAGCCCCAAGCGCCAAGCGTTGTCGAAACGATGCTTACTGTGGCAAGCCGTCCACGAACAGTTTCAGTTCGCCAGGCTGGAACTGGATCCAGCTTTCGTTGTTGGTGAGCGGCTCGGTGACGATGATCGCGACCCGGTCGTTGGGCGTGGTCACTTGCGAGAAGTCAACCGACAGATCCTCGTCCGACAGGCAGGCAGTAACGAAAGGATATTGCCGCACCACGTAGCACAGCTTGGTCGAACAATGGGTGAACAGCGCGGTGCCGTCCGACAGCATCATGTTGAAGGTGCCGTGGGCGGCAATGCCGGGAATGATCCGTTCCAACGCGGCGCGCAAGCCGGCGTGGTCCGGGGCCACGTCGCCGAACTCCTGGCGCAGGCACTGCAGCAGATAGCAGAACGCCAGCTCGCTGTCGGTCGTGCCGACCGGGCGGAACGGCCCGTCGAGCGGCGGCGCGAAGTCCTTCAGGTCGCCGTTGTGGGCAAACACCCAGTAGCGGCCCCACAGCTCGCGCACGAAGGGATGGCAGTTCTCCAGCGCCACCTGGCCCACGGTGGCCTTGCGGATGTGGGCGATGACGTTGGTCGACTTGATCGGATAGCGCTTGATCAGTTCGGCGATCGGCGAGGCGATCGCGGCCTGGTGGTCGACGAAATGGCGTACCCCGCTGCCCTCGAAGAAGGCGATGCCCCAGCCGTCATGATGGGTATCGGTCCGCCCGCCGCGGTGGGCGAAGCCGGTAAAAGAGAAAACAATGTCAGTAGGGACATTGCAATTCATTCCGAGTAGCTGGCACATGGCCGCAGCTTACCACGCCGGCTACAGGAGTAGCGCTGGCCATTCGGCCGATTGACCCTCAAAATGCGAATGAATATAATAGTCATTCTCATTTAGAAAAATAATCCAGGGTTTCCATGAACACTTTGCAGTCGCGTACGTACGAAAATTCTCCGGTGTGCCGTCAAAAGCCGCTCGCCCGCCTGGTCAAGCTGGCCCTGAACGGCGCCATCGCGGCGCCGATCGCCCTGCTGCCACTGGCAGTCCAGGCCCAGGCCCAGCAAGCTGACACCCGCGAAATCGAGAGCGTCGTCATCACCGGCGCCAAGGGCGACGCCGAAGCGCCGTACATGAACGGCGGCGTGGCCCGCCGCGGCAGCCTCGGCGTGCTGGGCGCGGCCGACGTCATGGACACCCCGTTCAACACCACCAACTACACCTCGAAGATGCTGGAAGACGTGCAGGCGCGCACCCTGGCCGACGTGGTCGTCAACGACGCCTCGGTGCGCCTGATGACCTCGACCGGCGGCTTCAGCGAAGACTTCCAGATCCGCGGCTTCAACGTCACCAGCGGCGACGTCGGCCTCAATGGCCTGTATGGTCTGACGTCGTCGAACCGCATGCCGGCGGCGATCATGGAACGGGTCGAGGTGCTGAAGGGTCCAGGCACGCTGATGTACGGCATCAGCCCGAGCGGCGGCGTCGGCGGCAACATCAACATCGTCACCAAGAAGGCCGCCGACAAGCCGCTCACGCGCGTCACCGGCACCTTCGAGAGCCAGGCCATCCTCGGCGCCCACGTCGACGTCGGCCGCCGCTTCGGCGAGAACGGCGAATGGGGCGTGCGCTTCAACGGCGTCTACCGCAAGGGCGACAGCACGCTCGACGACGGCCAGATGGAAGCCAGCGTGCTGGCGCTGGCGCTGGACTACCGCTCGAACAACCTGCGCTGGAGCCTCGACACCTACGCCCAGCGCGAAGACACCGACACCTTCCGCGCCCAGACCGGCTTCCGTCCCGGCATCCGCAGCATTCCGAAGGCGCCGTCGGGCCACCGCGCGCTGTATCCCGGCGCCGAACTGACGCTGCGCGACGCCACCATCTCGTCGCGTGTCGAATACGACCTGAACCGGAACGTGATGCTGTACGCCACCGGCGGCTACCGCTACGGCGCCAGCGAGCAGGACTTCCCGTCGGTGCGCGGCAACGACGCGATCGACGCCAACGGCAATATGCGCGTCAGTAACGCCTGGTACGACGCGGCCTCGCATAACAAGACCGGCGAAGTCGGCGCGCGCTTCAACTTCAGCACCGGCGGCATCAAGCACGTGGCCGCGGTGTCGGCGTCGGCACTGGAAACCGAAGCCGGCAGCTTCTACCTGACCGCCACCAGTGCTCCCGTCGTGTCGAACATCTATTACCCGGCGCCGCTGCCGGTCATGAGCGGCGTGCGCGGCGCGACCACGCTGAACTCGCGCACCAAGCTGTCCAGCATTGCGATCACCGACACCGTCTCGTTGATGGACGACCGCCTCCTGATCACGGCCGGCGCGCGCCGCCAGACGGTGGACGCCAAGAACCTGAACGCCGCCGGCGCCGTCACCGGTTCGTACGACGAAAGCGCCGTGGCGCCGCTGGCCGGCATCGTGTTCAAGCCAGTGGACAACGTGTCGGTGTACGGTAACTTCACCGCCGGCCTGTCGCGCGGCAGCACCGCGCCGGACACTGCAGCCAACCGCGGCGAAGTGTTCCCGCCGTACCGCTCGAAGCAGTACGAAGCGGGCGTGAAGGTCGAGCAGGGCAAGATGATGAGCGCGGTCTCGGTGTTCCAGGTCGACCGTCCCAACGCACTGACCGATCCGTTCACCAATATCTACAGCCTGGACGGCAAGCAGCGCAATCGCGGCCTGGAACTGTCGACCATGGGTGAGGTGCTGCCCGACGTGCGCCTGATGGCCAGCGCCATCTTCTACGACGCCACGCTCGAACGCAGCGCCGGCGGCGTCAACGACGGCAAGGACGCGATCGGCGTGCCGAAGCGCGCCTTCAACCTGGGCGCCGACTGGAGCCTGCCATGGGTGCCGGGCCTGAGCCTGAATGCGCGCGCGATCTACACCGCCGAGGCGCCGTTCGACGTCGCCAACACCTTGACGCTGCCGTCGTGGAACCGGATCGATATCGGTGCGCGCTACACGACCGCGATGATGGGTAAACCGGTGGTGCTGCGCTTGAACGTGGAGAATGTGGCCGACAAGGCGTACTGGCTGTCGAGCAGCACGCTGGCGACGGTGGGCACCGTGGCGGCGCCGCGTACCGTCCTGCTGTCGGCGCAGGTGGATTTCTAAACTGTGGTGTGATGCTGTAATGCGCTACCGGCCTGGAGGCTGGTAGCGCTGTCTTTCTCTCGTGCTCGTCATATGAGCACGCAAGCCATTCTTCTTCCCTACCGCACGGCGCTTAATGCAGCACCACCGGTTGGCTCATCAGGGTGTCATACGAACCGAGGAAGTCGTCGATCTCTTCCATCGTCGGTTCGCTCGCAATCAGGTTGTTGACTTCGCGCCGGAACGACTGCGCCAGACGGCCACCGATGAACGCTTCGCACCGGCCTGCCTTGTCGACGATTTCAAAGCCGCCAAAACGCAGCGCCTCGACTTCGCGGTCCACGCCGAATTCGACGATGCTGTACTGTTCGCTGTTGTAGATCATGTTCATGATGACTCCTTCTCTTGATCAGAGTGTTTTGTGCAAACCTGCCGTCTGGCGGCGAGCAGCAGGCTCTTCACTTCGTTAAAGAGGTGGGGCTGGCCAAACCGATTTCAAGAGTGACCACACAATGTCCACATCGGGTGGCGGGTCTTAAACAGGGGGCGCGGAGACCATCGGGTTTAGCCTTAACAGCTGATCGTATGGCGTCGACTGCAGCCACGATCGCAACTGATCAAGGTGTTCGCTGCTCGCCAGACCGATGAACAGGCGTCGAGGGCGTTGGCGCAGCAGACGATTCAATGTTACACGCAAAACCAGATTGCCGTCGCAGCACAGGCAGCCGGGAGCGATGCGCGTCACATGCAGGCCGGGTCCGCTCGCGAGCGGCGCGGCGGCGACGCCGAATCCTTCGAGGATGACGGCGTCGAATATGGGAAGATGTTCGGAAGAAGAATCGGGAGGAAGCGCGCCATCCCCTGGAGCGGAAACGGCAACGTCATGCGGTGAGGATGCCAGCAGCGCCGCGATCGCGCCTTCGCGCGCGCCGGCGCTGCTGCCGGTGACGAGGGTAGTGGCGACGAGCGCCATTGCCCCCGCCATCAGCCTCCTTTTTTGGCCAGCTTGCCCGGCTCGACGCCCAGCTGCTTGAGCTTGCGATACAGGTGGGTGCGCTCGAGGCCGGTCTTCTCGGCCACGCGCGTCATGCTGCCGCCTTCGCGGCCCAGGTGGTGTTCGAAGTACATGCGCTCGAAGGCGTCGCGCGCCTCGCGCAGCGGCAGGTCGAACGACAGCGTGTAGCCGGTGCCCTCCCCATGCGATATCGCGTGCACCAGGCGGGTACCGTTGCCGCCGCCCGCCATGCCGGCGCCCACGGCTCCCATGCCGCCCATGCCGCCCACACCCGCACCGCCGCCCAGCCCCGCGCCCGGCGGCGGCGCGAACATCGGGGCGCTGGCGACCAGTTCGCTGGCCACGGCCGGCGCGCTCGGCGCGATCGGCCGCGGCGGCGCCATCGGCGCGCGCGCCACTTCCTGGGCCCGGCTCAGGCCCTGCTGCACTGCCTTCAGCAGCTTTTGCAGGGCAATCGGTTTTTCCAGGAAATTCAATGCGCCGATGCGCGTGGCCTCGACCGCGGTGTCGATGGTGGCGTGACCCGACATCATGATCACCGGCATGGTCAGCAAGCCGTCGCGCTGCCACTCCTTGAGCAAGGTGACGCCGTCAGTGTCCGGCATCCAGATATCGAGCAGCACCAGGTCGGGCGCCCCCGCCGCACGCGCCTCGCGCGCCTGCTGCGCGTTCTCGGCCAGGGTGATGGCATGGCCTTCATCGCCAAGGATCTCGGACAGGAGCTCCCGGATGCCCATTTCATCGTCAACTACGAGTATGTTCGCCATCTCTCTGCCTTCCTGATCTTCTACCCGTCATGGTGTGTATTTTATAAGTCTTTCACACTTCGGCCAAGTTCGCCTCTGGGGCTAACTTTAACAGCAAAATCGAAACCGCTGCGCCACATCCGTCGGCGCGGTTGGTGAGATCGATGCGGCCGCCGTGTTCGTCCACGATCTTCTTCACCATCGGCAGGCCGAGGCCGGTGCCGCGCGCCTTCGAGGTGACGTAGGGCTCGAAGGCGCGCGCCAGGATGCGCGGCGCGAAACCGGGGCCGTTGTCGACGATCGCCAGGCGCACCGCGGTGCCGGCCAGGCCATCGGCGCCGGTGTAATGGATCGCTTCGGTGGTGACTTCGACCAGCGGCTGCGGCGCATCCGGCTCGCGTTCACGGTCACGATCAGTCAAGGCGTCCTGGGCGTTCTGCAGCAGGTTGTGGATCACCTGGCGCAGCTGGGTGGCGTCGCCCATCACGCGCGGCAGGCCGCCGGCCAGGCGCGCGTGGATGATGTCGGTGGAGTCTTCCGCCAGGTACAGGCTCAGGATCTCTTCGATCAGGCCGTTCAGGTCGAGCGGCTCGAGCACCGCCGGCGGCGTGCGCGCATAGTCGCGGAAGTCGTCCACCATGCGCTTCATGGCGTCGACCTGGTTGACGATGGTGGTGGTGCTGCGGCGCAGGAGGTCGGCCTGGGTTGCGGGCAGATGGTCTTCCAGCTTCATCTGCATGCGTTCGGCCGCCAGTTGAATTGGCGTGAGCGGATTCTTGATCTCGTGCGCCAGCCGGCGCGCGACCTCGCCCCAGGCCACCGAGCGCTGGGCCGTGATCACGTCCGAGATATCGTCGAACACCACGATGAAGCCGCTATCGAGGCCCACCGGCAGGCGCGAGCCGCGCGCCAGCAACACGATGTCATGGTCGATCTCTTCGCCGCCCGACTTGCGCAGCGCGTCGCGCGGGATCTCGATCTGCTGCTGCCAGTGGCCGCGCTTGCGGCGGTCGGCGGCCGAGTGCGCGCTCTGGGCCGAGAACGCGCGCGTGATGCACAGCGAGAAGTGCTCGAGGCCCGGGATGCGTCCCATTGGCCCGGCCAGCGCGCCCGGCTCCACCTGCAGGATGCGGTAGGCGGCGTCGTTGGAATTGACCACCGTGCCTTCGGCGTCGAGCACGATCACGCCGGCCGACATGTTGGCCAGCACCGACTCCAGGTGGGCCTTGGCGCTTTGCAGCGCGGCGCGATTGCGCTCCACTGCACTCCTCGCTTCGAACAGCTGGCCGGTCATGGCGTTGAACGATTGGGTCAATGTACCCAGTTCGTCATTGGTCTCGACGATCGGGCGCGGCGACAGGTCGCCCTCGGCCACCGCCTGCGTACCTTCGGCCAGCACCAGCAGCGGCTGGGCCAGATTCCCGGCGATCAGGAAGGCGCTGGCAATCGCCCCGAAGATCGCCAGCAGCAGCGTCAAGGTGAGGGTTTCGATGTACATCTTGCGCAGGCCCGTGCGCGCCACATTGCGCTGCTGGTATTCGCTGTAGGCGGTGCGCAGCACTTCGGCGTTGGAAGCCAGGTTGACCGGCACCGATTGCAGCAGTTGCAGGTAGCGCGGCGCAGCGCCCGGCGGCTCGGGCACCGCCAGCACCACGCGCAGGCGCAGGCTGGTGACGGCGTCGAGGGCGTTGGCCTGGCCGTTGCCGCGCGCTTCCTGGTCGCGGAAGTCGCGTTCGATGCCGCCTTCGGCGCGCGCATACCCGCCCGGCATCGAGGCCGAGCGCAGCATCTGCGGGTCGGGAATGTCGGCCGCCAGGTTGGCGCGCCGGTCTTCGGTGGCCGCCGCCAGCACGCCGCCGTTGGCATCTAACAGCATGGCGCTTTGCAGGCCGCTGGTGTCGCTCAGCAAGCGCGCCAGCACCGGCTGCGCCGTCATGTCGTTCTGGCCGGCCAGGGTGGCGGCCGCGGTCTGGCCGGTGGCGCCCAGTTCCGACAGCGATTCGTCCAGCGCCGCCCGGCCCAAATTGAGGCCGGAGGTCAGCGCGGCCTCGATCTTGACGTCGAACCAGGAGTCGATCGAGTGCGACACGAACATCACCGACACCATGAAGATCACCAGCCCGGGCAGGATGCCGATACCGGCGAACAGCAGCACCAGTCGCGCCATCAGGCGCGAGCCGAACTTGCCGGCCTTGTAGCGCGAATAGAGCCGCGCCAACCCCACCACCACCAGGGTCAGCAGCAGCACGGCCATCGCCGTGTTCAGGCCCAGCAGCCAGCCATAGTAACGGTCGAAGAAGCCGGAATTGTCGGACGCCGACGCCAGCAGGAACAGCAGGATGGAGACGATCGTGCCGCCCACCACCAGCGCATAGCGCAACGCCTGATTGAGCGATTTACTCCGCACGGTAGGTGAAGGTCTTCCTGTTGGAGGTGAGGCGCCAGTCGGAGTCGTTGAAGGCGTTCACCTGCAAGGGCTTCTGCAGGTATTCGCGGTCCATGTACATGCGCATCGAGACTTCATAAGTTTCGCCGGGCTTGAGCTTGCCCTTGGGCGCGATCAGCCAGCGCGTCGGGCGCCGGATCATGAACATCGCTTCGTCGAAGGTCTGGAAGCTTTGCTGGAAGCTGCCCATCACCATCACGTGGTACTGGCGGGTCAGCACGTCGTAGGAAATGCGAATGGTGCGCTTTTGCTCCACCGCTTTCTCGTCGCGCCACCACCAGCGCGGGCGGGTCAGCTCGATCTCGGTGGTGAAGTGCAGCTGCACCCCGTGCTGGATCGCATCCTTGAGACCGTGATTGAGTTCGAAATCGTAGGCCGTGTTGAGGCGGTAGCCGTCGTCGCCGGCCTCGATGGTGGCGCGCGTGATGTCGATTCCGTCAGCCGCCCACGCCGGTGCGCCCACGAGGGCGCACGCAAACGCCAGCAGCAGCTGGCATGCGAGGAGGCGGAAAAATCGGTACGTCACGGGTGGGCCGGTGCCTTACATTGCGCGGATTATAGGAGAACGACTGCTGCAGAACATCACGCCCCTTTCTTCTGGAACAGGGCGTAGAACAGACCGTCATGATCCTGCCCGGAGCCGCCGGTCGGCAGCAGTTGGCCTGGCGCGTCGAGGCGGACTGCGTCATGGCGCACCGCGAATGCGGCGGCCTGCGCCTCCGATTCCTGAGGCCAGAGCGAACATGTCACGAACAGCAATTTACCATTGGGCAGCAACATCTGCCAAAGATTGTCGAGTATTTTGGTGGAAAGTGTTGCAAGTTGGGATGTATCCGACTTGCGGCGCAACCAGCGGATGTCCGGGTGGCGGCGCACGATGCCCGAGGCCGTGCACGGCACGTCGGCCAGGATGCGGTCGTAGCCTTTGCCGTCCCACCAGTCGCGGCTGCCGGCATCGGCTGCCAGCAGATCGGCCTGCAGGCCCAGGCGGCCCAGGTTGTCGCCCACCCGCGCCAGGCGCGCCGGGTCGGCGTCGACCGAGGTCAGGTTCACATCCGCCGTCTCCAGGATGTGACCGCTCTTGCCGCCGGGGGCGGCGCAGGCGTCCAGCACCCGCATGCCGTCCTGCAGGTCGAGCAGCGGCGCGGCCAGCTGGGCGCCGGCGTCCTGCACCGACACCACGCCGTCGGCGAAGCCCGGGATCTGGGCCACGTTGATCGCTTGCGCCAGGCGCACCGCGGTTGGGCCCACTTGTGCGGCGTCGATGCCGGCGTCCTGCAGGGTCTTCAAGTAAGCGTCGGTTGTCGTGTGGCGGCGGTTGACGCGCAGGGTCAATGGCGGATGCACGTTACCCGCGCGGAGGATTGCTTCCCAGTCGCGCGGATACGCGCTGCGGGCGGCGTCGATCCACCACTGTGGATAGTTCCAGCGCGCCAGCGGCTCGCGCAGCGCCTGCTCGACCAGATCGTCGCGCTCGCGCAAAAAGCGCCGCAGCACGGCGTTGACCATCGCCTTGGCGTGGGCAAAGTCGGGGTGAGCAGCGGCGGCGCTGACGGCCTGGTCGACCACGGTGAACGCTTCGTACGGCGGCTCGCCTTCGGCCGGATCGAGCAGCGCCAGCGCGGCCTGCAGCAAGGCGGCCAGCATCGGCGGCTCGGGCGCCTTGGTGGTCATCAGGCCAAGCAGGGTTTCGCTACGCCCCAGCTGGCGCATGGTGCGGTAGGCGATGTCCTGGATCGCGCCGCGTGCCTGCGGCGCCGCATCGTAGGCGGCGAACACGGCCGCCAGTGCCTGCGGCAGCGCGCTGCCGCCAAGCACCCGCGACACCGCGTTGGCCGCGCCCAGCAGGGCCAGCGCCAATGAGTCGGCTTTCAGGTCTGGGCGGTAGTCGCGCTGCGGCTGGACCTTGACTTCGTGCGTCTGGCGCAGGCGCGGGACTTCCTCGCGCGCACGTTCGTGGCGCACCGGTTCGCTGCGAGTCTTCGTTGCGCCGGGGAAGTCGCCACCCTGCACCCGCGGCGGCTTGCCGACCGGGCGCGCATCCTTGTCGAACGGACGCGGCTGGCCGGTGCTGGACGGGCCCGGCTTGCCACCACCCTGGGCCGGGCGCCCGGCCTTGGCACCAGCGCCGGCCGGGGCCGGTCCACGACCGACCGCGCCGGGGCGGGATGCGCCGCCGGCGGCCTTGGCCTTGGCCTTGGGTTTCAGGGTGAGCGTCGGGCGCTTGTCGGTCATGGCAAATAAAATGTTGCGAAAAAGGGCGTCCATTGTAACGGTTATGCCTTTGGCGACGCTTAATGACGTGGCAATGCCGTTGCCTGAGCGCCAATGGCCGCGCCGCCTGCCGCCAATCCGCTTTCCCAAACTAGTATAATGGCAGCTGTTTGCCTGATCACAGGCGCCAGCGTCACCGCATCCCCTTACTCTTTCGACCATTCCCATGCTCGCCCAACAAAAACAACAAATCGTTGCCCTGTTCCAGGCAGCCCTGGCGCCGATCGTCGCCGGTACCGACCTCGTTCCCAACGTTGTGCTCGAGCGTCCGCGCGACCCGTCGCACGGCGACATCGCCTGCAACATCGCCATGCAGCTGGCCAAGCCGCTGAAAACCAACCCGCGCGAACTGGCCACCCGCCTGGTCGCCGCGCTGCAGGCCGAGCCGGGTGCGCAAGGCCTGATCGAAGCGGTCGACATCGCCGGCCCCGGCTTCATCAACCTGCGCCTGGCCAATGCCGCCAAGCAGTCGGTGGTGCGCACCATCCTCGAACAAGGCCAGGCATTCGGCCGCGGCACCTCCGGCAACGGCCACCACGCGATCATCGAGTTCGTCTCGGCCAATCCGACCGGCCCGCTGCACGTCGGCCACGGCCGCCAGGCCGCGCTGGGCGACGCGCTGTCGTCGCTGTTCGAAGCGCAAGGCCACCAGGTCACGCGCGAGTTCTACTACAACGACGCCGGCGTCCAGATCGCCACCCTGGCGAACTCGGTGCAGGCGCGCGCGCGCGGCTTCAAGCCGGGCGACGCCGAATGGCCCGAGTCGGCCTACAACGGCGACTACATCCAGGACATCGCCGACGGCTTCCTGGCCAAGGCCACCGTCGCGGCCAGCGACGGCGAGCCCGCCACCGCCAGCGGCGACGTGGAAGACATCGAATCGATCCGCCGCTTCGCCGTGACTTACCTGCGCAACGAGCAGGACATCGACCTGCAGGCCTTCGGCGTCAAGTTCGACAACTACTACCTCGAATCGTCGCTGTACGCCGACGGCAAGGTCGAGCAGGCGGTGCAGGCCCTGATCGACGCCGGCGTCACCTACGAACAGGACGGCGCCCTGTGGCTCAAGACCACCGACTACGGCGACGACAAGGACCGCGTGATGCGCAAGTCCGAAGGCGGCTTCACCTACTTCGTGCCGGACGTCGCGTACCACATGCAGAAGTTCCGCCGCGGCTTCGACCAGGCGATCAACATCCAGGGGAGCGATCACCACGGCACCATCGCGCGCGTGCGCGCCGGCCTGCAGGCGGTGAACATCGGCATCCCGCAGGGCTACCCGGACTACGTGCTGCACAAGATGGTCACCGTCATGAAGGACGGCGAAGAGGTCAAGATCTCGAAGCGCGCCGGCTCCTACGTGACCGTGCGCGACCTGATCGAATGGTCGGGCAACGGCGACATCACGCGCGGCCGCGACGCGGTGCGCTTCTTCCTCATCTCGCGCAAGGCCGATACCGAGTTCGTGTTCGACGTCGACGTCGCCCTGAAAACCTCGGACGAGAACCCGGTGTACTACGTGCAGTACGCCCACGCGCGCATCTGCTCGGCCCTGAACAACTGGGGTGGCATTGAGGCGACGCTGGTGAACGCCGACCTGTCGGTGCTGACCACGCCGCACGAAGCGAGCCTGCTGGCGAAGCTGGCCGCCTATCCGGAAATGCTGCAGCGCGCCCAGGCCGAACTCGGCCCGCACCAGGTGGCGTTCTACCTGCGCGAACTGGCCGGCGAACTGCATAGCTACTACTTCGCCAACAAGTGGCTGCTGGACGACGATGAGCAGCTCAAGCTGGCGCGCCTGGCGCTGGCCACCGCCACCCGCCAGGTGCTGCGCAACGGCCTGGCCTTGATCGGTGTCTCCGCACCGGACAAGATGTAATGTAACGATGTGATGGTTCCGGCTGCGCGCCCTTGCGCCGCGCTGCCGGACCATCGCCTCCCCTCTTCGACCAATCGAAAGCAACATGACCGCCATCCGTTCCTTCTCGAAGCGCAGCCAGCGCGGCAGCACCCTGACCGGCATCATCATCGGCCTGATCATCGGGCTGGGCATCGCGGTGGCGGTCGCGCTCATGATCACCAAGGGCGCCTCGCCGTTCACCGAGCGCTCCAACAAGATGGGCCGCCCGGCCGACCTCGAGCCAAGCCAGGCCACCGATCCCAACAAGCCACTGTACGGCAACCGCGACGCCGCGCGCGACGCCAATCGCGCGCTGGCCGAACGCGCCGCCCCTGCAGCACCGGCCGCCCCAAGCGCACCTGCGCGCGCGCCGGCCGCTGCCGCCGATTCCGACCCGCTGGGCGCGGCGATCGCCGGCATGCAGGAGCAGCCGAAGCTGGCCAGCGCAGCCCCTGCCGCTCCCGCCGCGCCGGTCAACACCGCGGCCCCGGCCGCAACCGGCAGTGCCGCCGCCGTCACCGACGGCTACATCTATTACCTGCAGGCCGGCGCCTTCCGCGAAATGTCGGACGCCGAAAACACCCGCGCCAAACTGGCCCTGCTCGGATTCGAGGCCGCGATCACCGACCGCAGCACCGACAGCGGCGTGCTGCACCGCGTGCGCGTCGGCCCGTACAACCAGGTCGAGGCGGTGAACAAGGCGCGCGCCAAGCTGCTCGACAGCGGCATCGACGTCGCCATCGTGCGCAACCAGCGCTAAGTTTTACCCCCGCCGACCATGCACGCGCCGCGCACAGGGGACCGGGTCTTCATCACCGGCGCCTCGAGCGGCATCGGCGCCGCGCTGGCGCGCGAGTACGCGGCGCGCGGCGCCAGCCTTGGCCTGCTGGGACGGCGCCGTGAAGCGCTCGAGGCGCTGGCCGCTTCCCTGCCGGACCCCGAACGCCACCGCATCTATGTCGTCGACGTGCTCGATCGCCCGGCCCTGCAGGCGGCGGCGCACGACTTCATCGCGGCCAACGGCGGCGCCGACATCGTCATCGCCAGCGCCGGCATCTCGCACGGCACCCTGACCGAACGCGCGGCCGACCTGTCGGTGTTCGACGCCGTCTTCGCCACCAACGTCAACGCCACCGTCGCCACTTTCGCGCCCTTCGTCGACGCCATGCGCGCGCAATCCAAGCCATGCCGCCTGGTCGGCATCGGCAGCGTAGCGGGTATTCGCGGCATGCGCGGCGCCGGCGCCTACTGCGCCAGCAAGGCGGCGGTGCACAGCTACTGCGAATCGCTGCGCGTCGAACTGCGCAGCACCAACATCCGGGTGGTGACCATCGCCCCCGGCTACATTGCCACACCCATGACCAGCAAGAACCGTTTTCCCATGCCTTTCCTGATGCCGGCCGAGCGCTTCGCGGCGCAGGCTTTTGAGGTCATCGCGCGCGGCGCGAGCTATCGCGTCCTGCCGTGGCAGATGGGCGCTGTCGCCAAGCTGCTGCGCCTGTTGCCCAACTTCGTGTTCGACTTCGCGTTCTCGCGCGCGCCGACCAAGCAGCGCAAGGGGGACGCATGAACGCCGACGCCATCGCCCGTCTGTCCACCTCCGGCGTCGCCGTCGAAGTGGTGCGCGAGACCGGCTCCACCAACGCCGACCTGCTGGCGCGCGCATCGCAACTCGATGCGCCGCTGCTGTTGATCGCCGAGCACCAGAGCGCCGGCCGCGGACGCGCCGGGCGCAGCTGGCTGTCGTCGCCCGAAGGGTCGCTGACCTTCTCGCTGGCCTGGCGTTTTGATGGCGGCCCGCAAGCATTGAGCGGCCTGCCGCTGGCGGTCGGGGTGGCGCTGGCCGAGACCCTTGCCGCGCTCGGCCAGCAGGTCCAACTGAAATGGCCGAACGACCTGCTCAAGGACGGCGACAAGCTGGCCGGGATCCTGATCGAAACCCAGGCCGCGCCCGGCGGCGGCACCTGGACCGTGATCGGCATCGGCCTGAATCTCCTGATGCCGGACGAGATGGAAGCGCAGCTGGGACGCAGCGCGGCCGGCGTGCCGTGGCTGGCGCGCATGGAGCGCGACGTGCTGATGGCCGCCCTGCTCGACGGCCTGGCCAATGCGTTACGCGAATTCGCCGCGCGCGGCTTCGCCGCCTTCAGCACGCGCTGGAACCTGCACCACGCCTGGCAGGGCCAGACCGTGGTCCTGCTCGACAACGGCGCCGTGCTGCACGAAGGCCGGGCTGCGGGCGTCGACGACAGCGGGCGCTTACTGCTCGACACCGACGCCGGCCGCGTGCCGGTGCTGGCCGGTGACGTTTCGCTGCGGGTCAAGGCATGATGCTGCTGGTCGACGCCGGCAATACCCGCGTCAAGTGGGCGCTGGTGGATGATGATGCGGCGCTGGGTAGCTGGCGCGCGCATGGCGCCGGGCTGCATGCGGAGCTGGATCGCATGGCGATTGAATGGATTGGATGCACCCGCGCGCTGATCTCGAACGTGGCCGGCGCGCTGCTGCGCGAACGCATCGCCGCCGCGCTGCCGGCCGAAGTCAACGTCGAATGGTTCGCCTCGACGAACGAGCGCGCCGGCCTGCGCAACGGCTACCGCGAACCGGCGCGCCTCGGGTGCGACCGCTTCGCCGCCGCCATCGGCGCGCGCGCGCTGGCGCCCGGCCAGGACCTGATCGTGGCCACCTGCGGCACCGCCACCACGGTCGACGCGGTGCGCGCCGACGGCCTGTTCATCGGCGGCATGATCCTGCCCGGTCTGGCGCTGATGGCGTCCTCGCTGGCGCGCAACACCGCCCAGTTGCCGCAAGTGGCAGCCGGGCGCGCGACAGCGCCGCTGTTCGGCGACAATACCGACGACGCCATTGTGGCCGGCTGCCTGTCGGCGCAGGCCGGGGCGATCGAGCGCGCCGTCGCCGGTCATGGCGCGCGGGTCTGCATCGTCTCAGGCGGCGCCGCGCCAAGCATCGCGCCGGCGCTCAAGGTCGACTACCTGGCGGTCGATAACATCGTGCTGGTCGGCCTGCAGGTGGCCGCGCGCTGACAAGGAGGAGAACCGCGGTGCTGAAATTCGTATTCTGGGCGTTGGTGGCGGTGAACGCCGCATTGTTCGCTTTCCGTGAGGGCTACCTGGGCCCGGCCGGCCTTGAGGAGCACGAGCCGGCGCGGGTGAAGAACCAGCTGGCCGGCGAGCGCCTGGTGCTGCTCACCGAGAGCGAAGCGAAGGCCGCCGCCACGAGCGCCGACACTTCCGACAGCGTCGCCGAAGAAGAAGCCAGGGAGCCGGAAGCGCCGGCCGCCGCGGCGCAACCCGAACCGGCGCCGGCAACCCCGCCCGCCCAGGCGCCACAGCTGATCGCCTGCGTCCAGGCCGGCACGTTCTCGTCCGCCGACGCGCGCCGCTTCGAATCGCGCATCAACCGCCTGGACCTGGCCGCGCGCCCGTCGCGCGTCGACACCCCGTTCCAGGAAATCACCAGCCGCCTGGTCTACCTGCCGCCGAACGGCGGCCGCGAAGGCGCCCAACGCCGCGCCGCCGAACTGAAGGAACGCGGCGTCTCGAACTTCTTCATCATGCAGGGCGACTCGCCGCTGCGCCATGCGATCTCGCTGGGCGTATTCAAGTCCGACGGCGCGGCCCAGAAACTGGCCTCCGACCTCGGACGCCAGGGCGTGCGCGGCGTGCGCATCCTGCCGCGCGGGCCGCAGACCACGCGCACCGCCTTCCAGTTTCGCGCGATTGGGGCCGGGGTGCGCACGCGCATCGCCGGTATTGCCGACGATTTCAGCGGCGCGACAGTCCGTCAGTGCGATTAAGAAGGTCGATGACTGACGGCCGGTACGCCCTCAATGACGATTGACCCGGCAAGACGCCATGCCGCGCCGGACAAGCAGTTCTGGTCAAAAGCTGATGCCCACTTCGACTTTGACGCTGTTTGAATTTGAATTGCTCGAGCTGTTGACTGCGCCGCCGTATTGCCATACTCGACACCGACTGTCATGCGGTCGTTGACTTTGTACCGCGCGCCGATACCTGTGTACATGCCGGTTTCACCCGGCCTGTTTTGACGCCCGCCCATTTCGCTGTAGGCGACCCCGAGTTTGCCGTAGGCGGTAAGACGATCGGTGACAGGCAAGGTGTATTTCACGGCAGCGTGGGTGTTGAAGCCGTTGATCCCGAGAGCACCAGCGGTATCTCGCGCATCACGCTCGTCGATGCGGTGAAATCCCCGCTCGAACAGATTTGCATACCCCGCTTCCACCGACCAGTTTGGCGAGATCTGCGTTCCAAGTATCAGCTTCGGGTCGGTCTTGAACGTGCCGTTGAACAGCCGGTCATTGCGGCTCTCCGTCTGGTTCATGCCATATGTGCGTGGTCGCAACTCGATCGCTTGCTCGGACAGCTCTGACTGCCTTCCAAAGAGCTCACGGGTTCCGGGCTCCACGAACTGGGCCTGGGCGCTACTTATCCCGAACCATAGCAATGCAGCTGTCGAGCGGACAAGAATCAAGGCGCGTCTCCGGTGTGTGCACATTGGCGATCGCAACAGTATTTACGACGCCATTCTGCAGCCGAGAATAGCACCCCGGTACTACGCATGCTGCATCACCTGGTAAAACATGTTTCCAGCATGCATACATGGCTTCGAGCACCGCCGTATCAATGCCGCCACGCGCACGCGTATCGCGGGCGCCGCCGAGGATTTCAGGGATGGCGTCGTACCACAACGCGATTGGTGCGTCCGGCCGTGGCCCGTCATTCCAGCCTGGTCTGGTCCTGACTGTCCGCGGCGCGCAGTGTGATGTTCGGATGACCGGCGAACACCTCCAGCACCAGGTCGAAATACGTCGGCCCGCCCTGCCCGAGGCGCTCCAGCGACGCACGTATCGGACCGGCCTTGAATCGCTGCGGATGCTGGAGCTTTTCGAGATAATAGGCGCGCGTCGCCTCGATGCCGAGGGCGCTGCGACTGATCTGCATATCGCGCCACAGGACCAGCACCGGCGCCTTGCCGCGCAGGGCGCCATAGCCCCCGTACAACATATCGTCCAGCGCATCCAGACTGGCCCCGAGCTGCCAGTCCTCTCCCGTCATGAACACCCGGTTGATTTCCTCATACAACGAAGCGATGTCGTGGACGCTGGCGCCATCGATCGTCAGGGTCTGCTGCCGCGCATCGGCATCGGGCATCAGCGCCGCACCACGATGGGCTTCAGCCCCAGGTCCACCGGCACCGCACGCGCCGCTTCCGCAGCATCGGCGCGGGTCGGGAACGGCCCGCCGTACAGGCGATTGAGCGCCCCCACCTTCACCACTTCCAGCGTGCCCAGGTCGACGCCGGCGCGCGCCAGCTTGTCGCTCAGCGCTTCGGCGGTGCCGGCACGGCCATAGGCGCCGAGCTGGATGTAGTAGCCGCCGGCCGGGGCTGCCGGCGTGGATACGCCGGAGGCGTTGGCCGCGGCCGGCATGTCGGTGATCACCGGCTCCATCTGCGCCGCCAGCGCCTTCGCTTCGACCCGGTCTTCCAGCATCAGGGCCGCGATGTCCGGCGGCGCCGATTGTTCTTTCGACACGGCTTCGCGGCGCACCGTGGCGATGCGGGTCGGGTCGTTCGGGAACAGGCGCTCGATCTCGACTTCATGGCTGCCCTTGCCCAACAGGCCAAGTTTCAGCGCCGCCGTGTACGAGACGTCGATGATGCGGCTGGAGTGGAACGGGCCGCGGTCGTTGACGCGCACCACCACCGACTTGCCGGAGTCGACGCTGGTGACGCGCACGTACGACGGAATCGGCAGCGTCGGGTGCGCGGCCGTCATCTTGTACATGTCGTAGGCTTCGCCCGACGAGGTGCGCTGGCCGTGGAACTTGACGCCGTACCAGGTGGCGACGCCGCGCTGGGTATAGGCGTCGTCGTGCAGGATCGGCGTATATGTCTTGCCGAATACCGAATACGGCCGGTTGGCCCACTTGGCGTAGGGCTCGGCCCTGACCACGGCATCCGGCACGTCGAGCAGGCCATCGGGGATGTCGTCCCCCGGGCCGTCGTCCTTGTAGTAGCCGCCGCGGCCGGAATTGGCGGCCGGCAGCTTCGGCGACGGGCCGTGCTTGGCAGTCGGTTTGTGCGGCCAGGGCAGCGGGATCAGGCTTTTGTGTTCGCCGGTGCTGCTGCAGCCGGCGGCGAGAATCGCAAACGCGGTGGCCAAGGCCGCCGGGATGCTTCTTCGAACGGCCATGGGTCGTCCTCCATCTATTACGTCTGCACCAGTTTACGATGTCTTTGAATACTCATCAATATGCCGGCGCCAAGGCCGAGCGTGATAAATGCGGTACCGCCGTAGCTCATGAAGGGCAGCGGCACCCCGACCACCGGCAAAATCCCGGCCACCATGCCCATGTTCACAAAGGCATAGGTAAAGAAAATCATCGAGATCGAGCCGGCCAGCAGGCGCCCGAAGGCGTTCGGGGCGTTGGCCGCGATCATCAGCCCGCGCCCGATCAACAATAGATAAACGAACAACAGCACCAGGTTGCCGACCAGGCCGAATTCTTCCGAATACACCGAGAACACGAAGTCGGTGGTGCGTTCCGGGACGAATTCGAGGTAGCCCTGGGTGCCCTGCATATAGCCCTTGCCGGTCACGCCGCCGGAGCCGATCGCGATGATCGACTGGATGATGTGGAAGCCCTTGCCCAGCGGGTCCGAGGTCGGGTCGATCAGCGTCATCACGCGCTCGCGCTGGTAGTCGTGCATCATCGACCAGCCCAGCGGCAGCGCGGCCAGGCCGGCCACGGCCAGCGCGATGATCGCCTTCCACGACAGACCGGCCAGGAAGATCACGTACAGGCCCGACGAGGCCACCAGCAGCGAGGTGCCGAGGTCGGGCTGCTTCATGATGAAGGCGACCGGAATCATCAGGATCACGGCGGCCACCACGTAGTGCTTCCAGCCCGCCACCTGGGCCCGGGTCTGGAAGTACCAGGCCAGCATCAGCGGCACCCCGATCTTCATGATCTCGGACGGCTGGATGTCGATCACGCCGATGTGCAGCCAGCGCCGCGCGCCCTTCTTGATCAGGCCGAACATCGCTACCGCCAGCAGCAGCGCCACGCCGATCGTGTAGATCGGCACCGCCAGGCGCATCAGGGTCTGCGGCGCGATATTGGCGGCGATCCACATGACGGCGAAGGACAGCAGGAAGTTGCGGATCTGGTGCTCGACCCGGTCCGGGAAACTGGCGCCGGCCGACATCATGGTGACCATGCTGATCGTGACCAGGATCCCCAGGATCAGGGTCAGCGGCAGGTCGAACACCGTGAAATAGGGACGCAGGCGGCGCCGCAGCGAGCGTCGTTCTGGAATATGGGCCATTGGCTACTCGGTTCGGGTGGGGGCGGCGGCGCTGGCGACGACCGGATTGACTGCCGGAGCCGGCGCGGGGGCCGGCGCGGGCGCAGGCGTCGGCGCAGGCTTCCTGCCGGTAGCCGGTGCGGCGCCGTTTTTGGGTGCCGTCGGTTCCGGCGGCGGCGCCGGACGCTTGCCGAGGATGGCGTAGTCGAGCACCTTGCGCGCGATCGGCGCCGCCACCACGCCGCCGAAACCGGCATTCTCGACCACCATCGCGATCGCGATGCGCGGCTGTTCGGCCGGCGCGAAGGCGGTGAACAGTGCGTTGTCGCGATGGCGTTCGTCGATCGCGTTGGCGTCGTACTTCTTGCCGCGCAGGCCGATCACCTGCGCGGTGCCGGTCTTGCCGCCGGCGGTATAGCTGGCAGTGGCGAAGGCGCGCTGGCCGGTGCCTTCGCGGATCACGCCTGCCATCGCATCCTTGATGAAGTCGATGTGCTCCTGCTTCATCGCCAGGCGCCGCGATTCGGTGGGCACGGTCAGGGTGCGCTGGCGGGTCGCGCCGTCCTCGACCATCTTGACCAGGTGCGGCTTCATCACCACGCCATTATTGGCCAGGATCGCGGTCGCATGCGCCAGCTGCAGCATGGTGTAGTTGTTGAAGCCCTGCCCGATCGAGATCGAGATGGTGTCGCCGCCCACCCATTTCTGGGCCGCGCGGCTGCGCTTGAAGCGTTCGGCCTTCCATTCCTTGGACGGCAGCACGCCGGTCTTTTCGTGTTCGAGGTCGATTCCCGTGGGCTGGCCGAAGCCGAATTCGCGCATGAACTTCGAGATGTTATCGATCCCCATCTCGTTGCCGAGCTGGTAGTAATAGGTGTCGCACGAGTGGGCGATCGAGTGGTACATATTGACGGTGCCGTGGCCGCCCGGCTTGTCGTCGTTGAAGCGGTGGCCGCCCAGCATGAAGAAGCCGGGGTCGCGGATCGCGTCATGCGGACGGCGAAAGCCCATCTCCAGCGCCGCCAGCGACATGAAGGGCTTGAAGGTCGAGCCGGGCGGATAGGTGCCCGACAGCGGACGGTTCATCAGCGGGCGGTCGAGCGAGGTGTTCAACTCGTTCCAGCTCTGGGTGTCGATGCCGTCGACGAACAGGTTGGGGTCGAACCCCGGGCGCGAGACATAGGCCAGCACGTCGCCGGTCGATGGTTCGATCGCCACCAGTGCGCCGCGGTAGTCGCCAAAAGCCTCTTCGGCGATCTTCTGCAGCTCGATGTCGATCGACAGGATCAGGTTGCTGCCCGGGGTCGGCGCCGTGCGGCGCAGGGTGCGGATCGCGCGCCCGCCGGCCGAGCGCTCGACCTGCTCGTAGCCGGTGACGCCGTGCAGCTGGCGCTCGTAGCGCTTCTCGACGCCTTCCTTGCCGATATGGTCGGTGCCGTTGTAGTTGGCGGCGCTGTCGCTTTCTTCCAGCGCGCTCGCCTCTTTCGCATTGATGCGGCCGATGTAGCCGATCACGTGCGAGGCCACCTCGCCCATCGGATACTGGCGGAACAGGCGCGCCTGCACCTCGACCCCGGGGAAGCGGAAGCGCTGGGCGGTGAAGCGCGCCACCTCGTCGTCGCTCAGGCGGGTACGCAGCGGCACGCTGGCGAAGCTGCGCGACTCTTCGCGCAGGCGCTTGAAACGGCGCCGGTCGCGCGCGTCGATCTCGACCAGCTTGGCCAGTTCGTCGATCACCGATTCCATGTCGGCCTGCAGCTTCGATGGCGTGATCTCGAGCGTGTAGGCCGAATAGTTACGCGCCAGGACCACGCCGTTGCGGTCGACGATCAGGCCGCGATTGGGCACGATCGGCACCAGCGCGATGCGGTTGTCCTCGGCCTGGGCCGCGTACTGGTCGTGGTGCAGCACCTGCAGCCAGACCACGCGCGCGACCAAGAGGCCGAAGCAGATGAAGACCAGGATCACCAGTGCCGTCAGGCGCGTGCGGAACTGGTGGATCTCGCGGTCGCTGTCCTTGAACTCGGTCATTCGCAATAATGCCTGGTCAGATAGGTCGGGTGTGGTCGCGGTCGACGGCGCGGCGCTGAGGCGCCAGCAGCAGCCAGGTGATCACCGGCCACAGGGCCACCGCCACCACGCTTTCGATGAATTGCAGCAGCCCCGGGAAGCGTCCCGAGACCGCGAAATGGACCACCAGCTGGATGGTCTGGGCCAGCAGCAGCAGCGGGAACACGTGCATGGCCTGGGTCAGCACCGGGAACCACAGCACGCGGCGGTGGATCATGATCGCCAGGTACGACAGCAGCGTGTAGGCCAGCGCGTTTTCGCCCAGCAGGCTGGCGTCGTGCACGTCCATCAGCAGGCCCATGCCGAAGGCGATGCCGATGCCGACCTTGCGCGGCTGATGGATGCCCCAGAACACCAGCACCAGCGCGACGAAGTCCGGCGCGCCGATCCAGCGGCCCCAGGGCAGCAGGTTGAGCATGAAGGCGCACACCAGGCTGAACGCGATGAACAGCGGGCTGACGGGCAGCAGGATGTAATGCGGGCGGTTACCGGACATTGGGAGTGACTCCGTTGGGCGCGGCCGGTGCGGCTGGCGTGGTTGCCTGGCGCGCGGCCGGCGCGGTCGCTTGCGGTGCGGCCGGTACTGCGCTGGTGGTTGCGGCAGGCGTCCCGGCGGCCGGCGCCCCGGCTGCGGGCAGCGGCGCCGCCGGCAGCGGCGGCTGCGGCACCGGTTCCATCTTCGGCAGCTTGCGGCGGCTGCCTTCGTGCGCCTGGGTTGGCTGCGGGCGTTCCGGCAGCGCGTTGTGCGACATGATCACCAGCACCTGGCGGTTGCGGTCGATGCCGGCCAATGGCTGGCCGACCACGCGTCCGAACGAGCCGGCCGCCTTCTCGACCTGGGTCACGCGCGCCACCGCCAGCCCGGCCGGGTACATCCCGTCCAGGCCCGAGGTCACCAACACGTCGCCGACCTGGATGTCGGCATCCTGGGCCACGAAGCGCAGGTCGAGCAGGCCCGAATGGCCGCGGCCATACACGATGCTGCGCAAGCCGCTGCGCAGCACCTGCACCGGAATCGCCTGGTCCTTATCGGTCAGCAGCGTGACTTCGGAAGTAAAGGGGAACACGCGCGTGACCTGGCCGACCACGCCGGCATTGTCGATCACCGGCAGGCCGAGCACGACGCCGGCGCGCGAGCCGCGGTCGATCACCACGCGGCGGGTGGATGGATCGCGCGCGTCGTACAGGATCTCGGCCATCTGCGACTGCACCGGCAGCTGCGCCTTGCCTTCCATCAGGCGCCGCAACTGGGCATTCTCGGCCATCTGCAACTGGGCCTGCTGCAACAGGGTCGCCTGCTGCAGCTGCTGCAGCTTGAGCGCCTGCACTTCGCGCTGCAGCGTCGACACCGACGAGAAGTAGCCGCCCATGTTCGACAGCGCTTCGCGCGGCATCAGGGCCGCCATCTGCACCGGATAGAGCACGGTGGCGGCCACGCTGCGCACCCCGGCCAGCAGGTTCATGCGCGCATCAAGCACCAGCAGCACGATCGCGATCAGCGCGAACACCGTCACCTTGACGCGCGCGGGCGCGCCTTGTTTGAACAGCGGCGGAGGACTGTATTCCATGACGTCGGTGATGGTGGAACGGGATGACGGCGCGCGAGGACGACAAGGGCGGAAGATACGTCAAGGCGGGCAGCCGCAGGCGCTTATCCGCCGTGCGTACTGCCCGCCCTGTGCCTTCATGTCGCTCTCATGCAGCCTTGATGCGTACCGGTCTGTTTTTATTCGTACGAGAAGATCGAGCCCAGCTTGTCCATGCGTTCCAGCGCCATGCCCGAGCCGCGCACCACGCAGGTCAGCGGATCCTCTGCCGCCAGCACCGGCAGGCCGGTTTCCTCCATCAACAGGCGATCGAGGTCGCGCAGCAGTGCACCGCCGCCGGTCAGCATCATGCCCTTCTCGGCGATGTCGGCGCCCAGTTCCGGCGGCGCCTGTTCCAGCGCGTTCTTGACGGCCGAGACGATCTGGTTGAGCGGGTCGGTCAGCGCTTCCAGGATCTCGTTGCTCGAGATCGTGAACGAACGCGGAATGCCTTCGGACAGGTTGCGGCCCTTGACTTCCATTTCCTTGACTTCCGAACCCGGGAACGCCGAGCCGATCGCCTTCTTGATCGCTTCGGCGGTCTGTTCGCCGATCAGCATGCCGTAGTTGCGGCGGATGTAGT
>Ga0265798_10000887_pt1 | contig 47898 bp, 32 predicted proteins | sample P3T30metagenome_FD_192430 | JGI IMG/M metagenome (GOLD analysis project Ga0265798, IMG submission 192430) | Plant litter microbial communities from East Loma Ridge, Irvine, California - P3 T30 | ecosystem: Environmental > Terrestrial > Plant litter > Unclassified | place: USA: California...
GTAGAATATGTGTCGTCCGGCCCGTCTACCAATATGCTAGTTACCCCGATGCTTCCAACAGAACAACCTCGTATCCAACTCACTACCAACTTAGTAGAATTACTCATGCATCACCTCTCCTCCCCCCATGCCCCCCCCTCCTCCTTCCCTCTGCCATCACCATAAAATGTACAAGAAAAAACACTGACAAAACGAGACCCTCGAATCACAGCAGCTCTCCCTTCGAATTCCTCAAAGGCTAATCGTAGTAGTACTACAAAGACAGATACACACCCAAAAATAAACGCAATCAGAAATAGTAACCCACACACACAAAGGAAACCAAAACAAAAGAAAACACAGCTTACGAGCCCTGTATAAGTTGTGAGAGGCGCTCATTGGTATCATGCATTGCGCAACAGCAAGACGGATGTTTTCAACAAAACAAAAGAGAAAAGAAGAAAAGAGTCCAGGAGATATTTATGGCTATGCAAAGACAAAAGATGGGTGCGTTTCATCAGACGCGAATCGTGCTCACGTCCAGTGGCGTCCTGGGTAACTCCTTGTCCACCGATAACCTCGCTTTTCCTTCCTTCGGCGGCGTCGGCGGGCCCGAATGACGATGCAAATACTCGTCTTTGGGCGGGGTAGGCGGTCGCCCAGTACCCGAGTCCTTCGGTGGTGTTGGCGGCGGTCGTCCCGGGTCCTCGTCTCTTGATCGCGAGCGCGGTCGTATGGGGAGACCTAGATGTGTTTCCTTGAGCGGCGGGGCGGGCGGTGCGAGTTGGCTGTTCCCGTCCGACGCGCTGCGATTGCTGCGCCCACCTACGCTCGACGACTCGCCTGCTTCTTCGACAACAGGGAGCGTCATGCCCATTTCGCCGCGCTCAGCAGACGGACTACGCACGGCTTTCATGTCGCGTTGGGGCACGTCTTTTTCGCTGCGACCACGCTGGCGCGAGCGCTCGGCTTGGTGTTCTGCCTTTTCGAGGACACGGTCTGTTGCGTGCTGCTCTGAGGCGGACTGGTTGATGCCTGAGATGATGGGGTCGGCTGCGGCGTTTGCGGCTTCGTTGCGCTTTTCGCGGTCGGCGGCTTCTTTGGTCTTTGTGACGCCGCTGATGAATTTGACGAAGCGGTCGCCGTAGCGTTCAGGGGGGATGGCAGAGATTTGGGACTCGGTGTTTGCGAGGCCTTTGATGAAGTGTTCCATGCGCTTGATCAGGGAGTACTGTGGCTTGTTAGAAGCAGGTCGTGTCAAATGATGGAAATGGCACTCACATGTGTGAGACAGTCAATAATACCGAGATAGTAGATCTCCTCGCCTGCACAGTCGTCTTCATGCGTGGCCTGGAAGCCACCGTCGTCGGAGTAGAAGTAAAAGTGCCGCTTAGGATCCTGTAGTTCGTCCGGCATCTTGCTGGATGTCTGCTCCATGGGGACGGGCTTCTGTGTCTTGACCATCTGACGCAGCTCCCTTGCTTTTCGTGTGGCCTCCAGCTTAGAAGGGGTCCGCACTAGCATGTTAGGTTGTGGGTCCTCTGCGGCGTCGCCACCCGGTTGGAAGACTTTGAGCGTCTTGTCTCTCAGGTTCTCCTCGTTGCCCTTCTCCAGGTCGTGAATGCCAACAAGCAACGAGTAGTCCATTATGTGCAGGCGCTGAAGCAGCTTAACATCCCTCTGCATCTGCTCGATGAACATTCTTTTCTTCGAGGGCCCAAATTCCAGATGTAGATCTCTCCGTAACCAGTTGAGATCTTTCAATGTCGCACGTGGGTTTGCTGCCAGCTCCTCCTCCTTAAAGTCTCGCCCGACTGTCGATCCCTTCAAATCGAATGTGCGGTGAATGTCTCGATGTGGTGGAAATAGATTGTTCATGACAACAAAATGGATCTTGCGTCCATAGGGTATCTTTACGCGATGCAGGCCGTAGAACTGGGAAAGAAGTGTGTTTGGGTTTGCCTGAACGTGGTTGTAGTAGTCCTTCAGTATCTTCCGGAGGAACTTGTGTTCGGCGTGGTGGATGGTTTTGATGATGTATTTGTAGTCTCGAGAGAAATAGAAGAAGCTTCCGCTCTTGCCCGGGGAGCCAAGCTCGGAAAGAATGTATTTGCTCGTTAGCGATACGAGGTAGTCGGCAGGATCCAGCTTGAACTGGGCACGTAGGTGGCGGAAGACCCATGGTGCGTAGTCCTTGAACTTGAAGTCGTATTTGGCAGATGGCGTGAGCTCGTTGCCAGTACTACAGGGTTGTTAGCATATGGGGGTGAGAGGAAATGTAGACGACCCAGACTCAAGAAAACTGAACTCCAACAGGTGCTTGACAATGTGAGGAAATCCGGATGGCACGTACATGTCGAAGGAGAACTTGTGCTTTGCGTCAAAGTCCGCGTCGGTAAGATCGCGGTCCATCTTGGCGTTTGTTCTCGATACAGTAAATCGGATGCCCGTGAGCATGTTGTAGGCGGTGACCCAGTTGACGTGGTGCTGGTCGACTTTGGTGCCAACAACCACCCGGTCCTCGTCCTCGTCCTCTTTCCTCTTCCTCTTGCTGGCCCGCTTCTGCCGTATGTGTTCTGCCCACCGTGCTGCATCGTCGTCCTGCGGCACCTCGTCGAGGTGCATGTCCGAGTGAATAGATCGTGTGTTCCTACGCGCCAGATTTAACGAGCCTCGGCGGCGCTCTTTGGCTGTAGGCGAGAACCTGCCGCTGGCGGAGACGACGTCATCGGTGTTGTTTGGGGCGTCACGGGCGCGTGACGTCGAGAGCTTGGGGACTTCGAGGGTGTGGCGCTGCTGCAAGCGGTAGGGGTGTTGTGAGGGCGAGGGTGCGTTGTGGTTGAAGGCGGGCGGCGAGGAGACGCGATGCGCCGAGGTTGGTACCTGTAGACTGGGGGCATCGCCAGGCTGGGCGGTGGACGAGCTGGGCACCATGCCGACGTGGGGCACAAAGTCCTTGCTGGCCTCCTTGGTGCCGTCGAGCGCGTCCATCTGACCCATCTTGACGTGCGTGGTCCCCTTGCCGCTGCCGTCTTTGGTCTCGGCGCTGTATATCGACGCGAAGTAGCCGTCGTCCCGCTTGGGCGCGTCGGCGGACTCCCTGCGCTGCTCCGACGACTGCTTGAGGCTCCCCGACTCTGCCTGGGCTCCTCTGCTGCGGCCTGCTGGGGCCTCGTCTTGCGATAGCCGCTTATCGATGCTCGTCGGCCGCACTGGCCGGCCATTCGGCATCGACTGCATGGCCGGCGACCCATTGGGCAGGCTGCCGTTCATCTTGGTGGTGCTCCCATTGGCCTGCCTCGGTCCATTCTCTCTCCCCGCCAGCGACCGGTCCGAGGGCGTGCGCGTGGGCAGGCTGAAGTTCTGGTGCGAGGATCCGTACGGGGCGTGGTGGTCGGCGTGGTCCGGCGCATACGAGGGCATTATCTGGGACTCATGGATGGTCACGCTCATCAACGAGGCCGTCTTTCCGCCGGGGAGCTGCGGCGGCGGAGTGGTGGAAGCCAGCTTTGGCGTCGGCGTCGGCGTGCAGGTGGAGGTGGAGGTGTGGCTGGTGAAGGTGCAGTGTTGCTACAGAGATGCCGCGGGGATGACGTTGTTTGCGTGCGTGTCTCGCGGAACGGTGCGGTCGTAGATGGCAGCAGGAGGCGGCTCTGCCAAATATCCGCGTTGACGATAGAGGTACGGTGCTACAGGTGTCGCAAGAATGGCAGCGCGTGTGCTGGAGGATGGGAGTGAGTGAGACAACCTCACAAATGCTAGCCGTGATCCCGGCTTGCACCTTGGCACCTTCGCTCGGGCCGTCCCAATTCGACTTCGCAAAGTACCGAACCTGGAACACCGACAGCCTGCGATTGTTGCGCCTGGTCAAGTTTGAACCAGACACTTGATGCTATACTAAAGAATACTACGACAAGTCTTTGCTATCACTGCACACATATGTTCGCAATTTCACATCGTCTACTCGTCGTCCAGGGGAACACGCGCAATCCCTCCGCAGGAAATTGCAAGCTGAAGCCAGCCTATTTCGGGGATGCTGGGCTGCACGCTGCGCCACATCATCTTCCCAGCAACTCGGTTCCGGGCGTTTTCCCAAGCCGCCCGCCTGTCTTTTTCTTGCGCCTCACGCTGTCATATCTATCGTGATAAAAGGAGAGAGCGACGCGTCTTCGTGCATGCCGCCCACGTTTACAACAGCCGCTTCTGCCGGCTCGGACTCTCGGAGTGTCGGACTGCGGACTCATGACAGCCCTGCACTTATCGCTTGCGCGCTATGGCTATTGGGGCATTCGCTCCTATCGATCCAGGAGATTGGGGTGACGTCGCGCTGTCGTTCGCGAAGCATGCTTGTTTTCCGTCGAGTAAACTCTGTATGACGAATGCTGGCCCTGTCACTTTGTGCCGTATCTGACAGCTTCGAGGTCGTTCTCACCGAGGCAATTATTGCATATCTGTGAGTGGCACCACGTTGTTTGATGGACAGATCCCAGTGTCGGAAATGGCCTTTTGAAACTACACGCAAGTGGGTTGATTAGATCTGTTGTGCAGGCTATCAGCGTTGTGGCGCCTATTCTATTGTGTTGCCAGCTAAGAGCGAAAATGATGAGTGTCCAAAATATGACAGCTCGCCGCGTGAAAGCACGCGAAGCTGTCCAAAACCACAAATCATGCCAGCCTCCTATGCCCTTTGGAACTACCCATCTTTGTTATTGCGCCCTTGATTAAACGTGGACACTGGTATACCACACTGCGACCAACCCCAACAACAAACGATTGTCCTACGTTGTATGCTTGACAGCCATTTTCCCATATCCAAATTACACCTCCGGTGATACATCGCTGCCGGGGACACTTGAACAATGAGAAGCGTGTGGCTGGCCACCTCGCTTGTACTGGAGTGGTTTTGAATGCGCTGGTGGTGGCCGACTGGAGTGGATATGTGAGAGGTGGTGACCTTAGACACATCTGTAGAAGCTTTCGTTCCAGATTGTGCAAGACACGAAGACCTTCTTCATCCCGCTTCAATGCGATGCTCTTGACCCGGTGCGAGACTGACAACCTGCGTGCGCGTGGGTTTCCGTCGCTTCCCATCACCCACTTCGACCAACATCTTCTTCACCTCGTCGACTGCATATTGTCCTATCTTGGTCTGCTTCACAGCCCATCCACGGTTGTCCTTGTCGGCATCGTGAGCGGAAATCCATGACCTTGCGTAGAGGTCGCGAGCGATCTTGAAGCCACCCGGCGAGCCAGTCGATATGTTTCCGCCGAGCCACCACGGATTCTCCACGCAGTCGAAAGAGTGCATGAGTGCTGTAAGGGGAAGTGCTGACTCTGACACAAGATGGGAGGATGCGTATGGTCGGATCGTCTCGTAGGAGACCCCGTGAGGCGAGTAGATGACGGACAGTGTCTTCTCACGATCGTTGTATGGTGAGGGGACAATGGTGCGAGGCGATGCTGCTATCGTCATCGGCGAACCTGGCGATGGCGGTGGGCTCATGGGAAGGTCCAGATAATGACCAGGGCTCAGTGTAGACAACACGGTACACGGCGGACGATATGTGATGCCTATGGCATGATGCAGAGCAGTCAGATCTCGTTTCGCTGGCAGCCATGATACCGTCACCTCTCCACAAGTCCCTCGAGGTGTCGGTGGCGGTAAGACGACGCGATATATGGATCTGCCGTTGCCCTCTTCGTATTTTGGTAGCGTATGTACCAATTCAGGACGGAAGTGATTCCATGACTGTATTTTCTTCACAGCAGCGGGCGTGGCCAGAATAGTCGACTCGCAGTCTTTTGGTAGTTGACGTAGGGTCTCCTCATGACAATGGTCCGGCTTGTGCTGGGAGATGAGAATCAGGTCAGGCTCGAGATGCAGCTCCTTGAGATGTGATATACATGGCTGATGCTTCTGCTCTGAGATGGAGAAGATGGAATTCAGTATGATGGAGGGGCCAGTTATCCACGGGTCGACGAGTATCGAGAAGGAGCCCGGAAATAGACCAGGGGACGAAAGCGGAGCTACCGGAGGACTGAAGATGAGGAGGAACGAAGTGTCACCGTTGAGCGATTTGATGGTCAACGACATGTCCACAGTCGCGAGAAAAGCACATCAGTGCAAGATTGTGGCAACGAGGACAGCATGAGGAGAACAGCGACACCACCTTGCAAGGTATGGAGTCTGGACAACGTCAGCGGGCATCGCGTAGAGAGATGACAAGACTTGTCGAGGCGCCACAACGGACATCTAGAAGTTCTGGGGCAAGTTCTCGCGGAGCCGGGCATGTCGTGACGAGTGGCTGGACAGAAATGGCAGGTGCAGCCTGTGTTCATGCAGTGCCCCTTCTCTCAACAAGTCCCAGTCCATGCCTCCATTGAATTCTTCTGAGACAGTTAATTGAGGCTCGTCTCCCCTGAACATCGACAGACTCTCTTCACGAAAGTTGACCAGCTTCCGTCTTTTGCGATTCCAGTTGGTAGCACCCACCAATCGCGGCTGATCGCGGTGCGGATATTGAGCCACCGCTTGGCAATCTGCCATGCCGTGCCAAACCATAGTCCTGTTCACCTTCAGCGTACTTTCCTGACAACTTGCGACAACGCGCATAACACATTCGTCGGAAACATGTTCAAGATCATGGCCATCCAACTTTAGCCGCGGGTATATGGACTCACTACCACCGGACGACTGCGACACTGTCGGTCCACTTGCACGTTCACAGCTCCGGTAAGAATCTTCAAGTTTGCATTTGGCAGCGCAATGCCAGATGGTTCTATCGCGATAGTCGCGGCCGCGGAGGGCTCGTGAAGACACAAAGGCAGCATGAAGCGACAGCTACAGCTACAGCTTAGCTCCCCTGCTGGTGTCTTTCAGGCACCGTGGCCTATGAGCGAGCAGTCTTTGACAGCTGAAGCTTTGAGCTCCAAGCTGAGCATGGCGATGCAAACAGTCGTACATGCTTTTTCAACACCAGAGTAGTCCTGACTGCATACCAAAGCGCCTCAGTCTGCATGTTGCATGCCGAGTGGGCAAGCCTTCGCAGTTTCATCACCACAGTCCTTCCATGAAAGGACGGTTGCTTGTAAAGCCAACCCCGCGCATTCGACCAATCGACCACCCCACCTTCACCTCGCACCTCCAAGCTTCGACGAGCTCCATTGCCGGCTTCACGGACCTTGCAACATACTGACCGTGTTCCTAGAGCTCCCCGCCAGCTTCGCACACGTGTTTCACAGCTCCGCACCTGCCATTGACGGCCAGACACGCTGCTGCTGCTTCCAGCCGACACCTCGCACGGTCTCGCCGAGGATCATCTGATCGATGCTTGCTATGCCGCCGCGCGCACCCTTGACCGGCTCGTTCTCTGTGAATGAAGAGCACAATGTCGTCGTCTGCCCTCTGCGCAACCATGATGGCTCGGCGTGCCGGAAGCGCTGCACAGGTGTAAGTCATGTCGGACGCCATGGAGCTCCTCCCCACGTTATCCGGAGCACATATCAAGCCATAGAGTGAAGCTCACACAAAATGTAGGAGAAGCGCTACCGCTCCATGCAGGAGCACATACGCCGCGCACATCCCGAGCACTACATATCGAAGCTGCCGGCCACCGAGGAGAGCTTCACGTTGATGATCAACACGCCGCCCCAAGAACGACCACCCCCACCACCAGCCGTCCCGAGCAGCTCAGCAGGACCTCCAGGTGGGTATACAGGCCTCCCCGACAGCGACGGGGACTGGCTGACACAATGGCAAGTGTATGGCGGCGCCGACTTCAGCCCGTTTGGTGAGACGGACTACACCTCGACCGCCCCAGCCGCTACCGCTGCAGCTGCCCTGGCTTCGTTGCACAATTACCGCGCCGAGTTCGACTGGGATTCCGACCCGGTAAGATGCCACACCGCAGCTGCCCTGCATGGCGCCGTACACTGACAAAGCACTGTGTAGGACGCCGTCTCCGAAGTAGATTCGAAGAGCTACCGCCCACGAGCACGCTTTGCGCCCACGACTGCGGAGCAGCAATTCGCCCCAGAAGAACCATACTACACCTCGACATCGATACAACGTGAGCTGCTGCCCTCCTCGCTAGGCCAGTCGCCGCCCAGCCGATCCACCACGCTGCCCCCAGCTCCCCACTCCATAAAGCCGAACAGACCTCGGAAACCGTCAATAGGCCAGAGCGCTCGGAAAGGGAAGCATGAGCGGACGAAGTCGAAGGATGGCAGGAGGATGAGCTACGACAGGAAGGCCTACTCTGCCGAGCCACATTCGACTGCTGCCTACCTTGGAAAACGCTGGGAGGACCTCATCGATGCTGCAGCCTCAGCAACCGAGGAAGACAGTCGAGACCTTACTCCTGTCAGTGCAACACTCCGATTTTGCAGTCCTTGCTGACAGCGTCAGGTTCCACAATCTCCACAGCAGTCGCCGCACATCAACAACCGGACTTCCCTTCCTCCATTCGCGGCCTCTCACTTCCAAAACTACACCGCGTCGCCATTACAGAACGCCATGACGCCTCCACCACCGGACCTTGCGGATTTACAACCGTTTCCCTCCGTCGAATCTTCAATTGAATCTACAATCTCGGGTCAAGGTTTCCATATACCGTCTCAGGGACTCTCTGACTCATCACCGTCATTTCCGTATCCCGTTCAAATATACTGTGCCGCGTGCCGTAAGCTGTCAGTACTACGCGACAGCTATGCATGCTCAGAGTGTATTTGTGGCTTGTGTCAAGAGTGTGTTGACGTCCTTGTTAGCGAACATACAAGAGGGAGAGCTCCACGGTGTCCACGCTGCAACGCCATTGGCGGCAAGTTCAAGCCTTTCCAGCTGGACATCAGATAATACCGTTGATTGCCTTTCTCTTTTTGCTTTCTACTCCTCTATTTTTTCTTGGCGCTCAGTGGCATTCTCATTCCTACAGGACGCTTTGGCGTAGATTAGATTAGACTATCATTCCTGTGGGGCTGAGGCTTCTGGCATCCCATTCATGTTGGCATCGCATCGAAAGCGGGTTTCGGCGTTTTACTGCACTACACAAGGGGACTTGTTGTAGGTTACTGCTCTCTACCAGAAGTGTGGATCTCGACGCATGTACTGTTTTGGAATGGAAGACATTAGACGGCGCCTTCGCGCGACCACTTTCACAGCCAAACAACACACTTACAAGCATTACCGAGGCACCCATCGTATCTTGTCTGTCTCTCTGGTTGATGGGGTTCGCTAGTAGAGTGCCTGACGGACGACTTCCGCACACAGACATGCGGTGAGTGTACCATGGTTCTCCAGATGTGCTATTGTATGTGTGGCAGCGCCGATCGTTTGTCTACCAGTTTACTGCTGTCCTGGAGCATGCGAGTGAAAATGTAGCGTTGTCTGCTCGACAGAGACCGCTATTGTTACCTCTAGCCACAATTGTTCGATGCAACTTCTCAATTCAAGAAGATAACGGCACACTTCTCGGAGAAGTTGCTCGTACAAACGTGAAAACATGCACAGGACAAGCGTTCAAGTTCACCACGTTGAACGAGCCGCCTATTCCCGTAGCGCATCGCGTGCAGCCCACACGGACAATTGGGCAGCTTTAGGGCACAGTTCGGACACTTTTGCATCTGCGAGAGAAGGCCTCGGGACGGAGAGCTGTCCGCGGACATCGCATTTGGACGACGATGGCTGATCGGAATCTCCCATGGAAGTCTGGACGCTCCTCCTACAAGGGTAAGTTTGCGATCGCAGAATCGACGCAGATGAACAACTACCCGCATGCGCACTCCAATTTCACGATGGCTGTTACCGGCGGTCGCAGGAGATCGTGTGACGTGTGACGACCTAAACTGGCGTTGCGCATGCGCATGACATCCGCCCAAATGGTGCGTCGTGACCTCATGCAGCCAATTGGTTAGAGTGCTCGCACGAAAGAGGAGGTTAGACGAGAAGGGTGGGAGGGAGGTCGGTAGCAGAGCGTGCGACAGACAGGCGGTGTGTTTACCCATAGAGTCGATCCACGCTGCATGCTTGCATGTTTTTGGTAGACTAGTAAGTTAAACAAAGTGACTGACTGGCTTCGGTACCAGATGATGTCTCCACTTCTTCAATCCTCTCTTTCTGTTGGAACTCGCCTGCACCAAAAAGCCACAAGCAGAAGAATCCCTTGTATAACCACACACGACGATTCGCCGCCACATGGCAACGTTGGGCCAGCCATCCCAGAATAACTCCAGGACGCGAAGGCGCATCAGGCCCGCGACCAGTTGCCCGCCGATCAGCGCGCTAGCGCAGGGCCTTACCCGGCCCACAGTGTTCTGGACATTGCGTGCATGGGGCGTTTATTGTTTGGGGCTACTGCGCGTGTGTATTGGATGGGGGTGTGCGTGGTAGGGGCCGGGTTTAGGATATTACTTGTTTGTGGGATGGGGTATACATAAGGGGAGGGGATGGGTCGCATGTCTTTCACTACAGTACGTTTACACATACATAGCTAAAGTATACCACGGACCTTCGACATTCGCTTCGACTACCTACCTTCGGAACCAAGGAAGACGTCAAGATGCCTACTTCACTCCGCGCCCTCACAACTAAGATCAAAATCGCGATTAGCATTTCGCCGTCGTCGTCGCCTAATACGTCGCCCACGTCGGCTACTTCAGCGACGTCCGGCTTCGAAGTCATCAGCGGGAGGCGCGAGGGCAGCAGCACTGCTTCGTTTGCGGTGAAACGGCCTGAAACTCAACAACGGATCGACAGCTTTATGACGCATGAAACGAACTCGTCGCAGGAGAGCGTTGAGTGGGCGCAGAAGGGTAAGAGGAGGGTCAGTCGATTCAGAGAAGAATTGGGTGCTGGCGATGAGTGAGGTTGTTGGGTACGTTTTGCGATTCAATGTCATGTGATGGTACATTGTGCTAACTTGTCTTCGATAGCTACACTACTAGCCACAAAAGTCTGATGTAAAGTGCTATCTCACGCCTCGGTCGCCGACGCTGTTATTCCACCCTGAACCGGCGTTCCCGTCTTCGACGGTGGCGCTCGAGGCGGGCCGCCTGCTTTTGGCGGCGGCGGCACACCACCAGTCTTCGCCTTTGGCGCATTGTCTTCCTCAAGACTCTTCTGCTCGCCCTCCTTGAAGTAGTCGTCCAAGCCACCACCCCCGCCCGCCGGACTCGCCACATGCGCACGCCCTTTTTTGCGTGCCAGCGCGGTGCCTTGCGGTGGTGGAGGCGATTTCGAGGGCAGTGCCATATTGGCTGGTACGAAGAGCTCCGTCGGTGCGCTTGGTGCGGTGTACGCCTCGGGGTGTTTCTCATCGAACGACGCCGCGTTGTCGCTGGAGAACAACGTCTCTCCTGGCCCCTGCGGCGGCTCCTCCAAGCTTGGCGGGATGCGGTGCAGTGCTCCGAAACCGAGTACACAGCCCAGTGCGCCCTCGCCGCCCCAGCCTCTGCTCGGAGTAATGGTCACCGGGCGCGTGACGTCGTACTCGTGGTTGTACACGATCAGGCGTAGCGGTCGGTTCAAAAAGTCTTCGACGAGTTCGCCGAGCCCGGATTCACCGCGCATGAGACCTTCGGGGCTGCCGATGACGTAGTCGCCGTATGGGAGCAGGCCTGCGACGTCGGCGGGGGAGTTTGGGGCTACGTCCAGGATGTGCCATACGTCTTCGGCGAGGGTGAGGGGCGACCATTGCAGGGAGAGTGAGAGGACGGGGTCGGTGGGGATGGAGATGTAGACTTCGCGGATCTTTTGGCCCTGTGTAGGGTCAAAATCTGTTTGAAGTTCCAGAATGCACAACGTATAGCCATTAACTAGCAATGAAAACATAAACAAGACATTGAGGCTTGAGCAGAAGGAATACAATGAAGTGACTATATCTCAAGTGACAGGAGCAGGGTGCGAAAGACGTGACAAGAAACATGTGATTGTGCAATCGATATGACGGGGACGAACCTACCTTTGCACTGAACACACCCAGGCTTATCGTCTGCCCAGCACAATTCCGCACCTCAGTCGCAAAGAGGCTCGGATCAGGATTGTCCTACAGCTCATTAGCACACGCCTCGTCTTCCCGTGAGTCCCGTGCTCTCCACATTCCCAGCTCTTACACATCTCGCAACTTACAACAGTCCTTCCATTGATCCCAATTATGAAATCAAACCACGGCTCGAGCGGCAGGTCCTGATTCGTGTTCCTGAGCACCTGAAATCCGTACGCTCCCTGGATCTTGGACTGTCCGTCATCTATCGGTGCGGCGTCGAGACGCGATATGAAGCGATTCAGCGTGCCGAAAAGAGACATAATGAGGGGTTGCGGAGGATTAGATGGGGGAAAGGAACTGGTGTTGTGGTTGGCCGAGGACATCTGGAGGTTTTGGGGAACGCGATCAACGGGTGGTCGGTGCGGACGCTAGTGATGTGGTAGGGATGAGGCTTAAAAGACGACACCGACTGCACTGAACGACTTTGCTTGCTTGGAGCGAGCGTAATATGCGAGTGTATTGACGCAAGTACTGGGACAGCGTAGAAGAGCTCATCAGGCAGTCGCGCGCGACTCGCACTAATCTTGAAGCGATCTAGTGCTCCGAGTTTGCTCGTGCTTCACGTGCTTGCGTTGATCGCTCTACCATCATCTCGAACAAGATTCATTCTCCCGAGTGGACTATTGAACAAATTCACTTCACAGTTCATAACAGTGGCAGCATGTCTACCGAACCAGATGAGACGGGCATCCACCAATGGAACCATGTCGACCAATTCCCAGAGAACCTCAAGAAGTACACGAACACATCACATTACGACATTTTACACCACTCTGACACAACACAGATACTGGTTTCAGCGCTTCAAGATCTGGGAACAGTACGACAAAGGCATCTGGATGACCGAAGACGCCTGGTTTGGCGTCACCCCAGAGCCCATCGCAAAGTAAACCCACACCACACCGTAATCCTCAGCATCTAGAGCCTCTAACACTTTCCAAGCAAGATCGCAGCTCACATCGCCGAGTCAGCCCCAAAATCATCCACCATCATCATCGACGCTTTCGCCGGCGTGGGCGGGAATGCCATTGCCCTAGCACGCTCAGGCCGCTGGTCACAAGTCTTCGCCATCGAGAAAGACGCCAAGACACTCAAGTGCGCGAAACACAATGCTGAGCTGTATGGTGTGGCGAAAAAGATTGTGTGGTTGCAGGGCGACTGTTTCGAGAAGATGGATCGGTGGAGGGGCAACAAGGATGTTGTCATTTTTGCGAGTCCGCCGTGGGGAGGTGAGTCACTTCATTGCTGAGATCTCAGAAGACGAATGTGGAAAGGAGAGCTGATCAATTCAGGCACCGACTATACGACCAACAACATCTTTGACCTGACCAGAATGGAGCCATACAACCTGGAGAAGCTATACAAGAGCTTCACTACGTACAGCAACGAGGTCGTGCTGTATCTGCCGCGCAACTCAGACTTGAACCAGATTGCGAGATATGGACAGGACGAGAGGAAGGTCGAGGTCGCGCACTATGCGATCATGGGGGCGAGCAAGGTATGTGGTCGATGGAATGCGGAAGAGAAGTGTGCTAATGGTTGCAGGCGCTGTGCGTGTACTTTGGGGGCTTCACATTCGATGGGGACGTGGAGGAGCCTTGAGTGAGGTGGCACAATGGCCACAGCAACTCAGCATGAAGCCTCAACGAGAGTAAAAGTGAGGAGGAATGTAAGCCTGTAGTCTTGTTCTCCAGGAGCTGTGCAACTTGATGGCCTCAAGGTATGCGTGCGAGCGTAATGAGGCAGCACGGTACCAGGAACGCAATGCAAATCTGAAATTTGGATACTAGACCTCTGAATAGAGGCTACTAGCAAGCGTACAATGTTTTTGATACCATCTGAGATTGCATCGTGGTCGTGACAGACAAAGACAGGACCCGTGCGTGATGGCAGCTGATTGGCTGGGATATGTGGTCCGTGCACAGGCGCGATTCCTTGCCGCACCTCCGCTCCATCACCTTTACACGACAACCGCGCGAGCGGGCAACATCGAGAATACGCCCAAATCACACCGTACAACTATACCGAAAGCGCACCGATAACTCACCACGCGCCACGATAACGACTTGGACCATCCGAGACACGCAGCCGGACCGCGGCAGGAGGGTGAATGACGGGTCGCTCGTCATTCCACGACTCACCCAAATCTGGTACGCCTAGGCAGCCCTTGCTCCGACTATAAACGCACCCTCCCCCGCCGCTGCAGAATTCGCGCACCCACGCACCTCAACTTTCTCCCCACTCGGCGCTCAACTGTCGCACGTCACACGACAACATGGGCGACTACGACGAGATGAGCGGCTACGAGGCCATGAATCCAGGCGCCGCCCCCAAGCGCGACGGGCCCGCCGGCTTCGACGATGTCATGGAGTCATTTCGAACTGGCGAAGGCATAAGTCTGGTCGTCTTTGGAGAGGGCGAAGAGCGGGACGAGAAGGCAGACGACGCGGAGAACTACTCGGACATCGGCGATGACGACCTGCCCGAGGAAGAGGACGCGAGCGCCAGCGAAGAGGACGGCGGGTTCAACATGCAGTCCATGATGGAGGAAGACGCTGGCGACGATGCCCCCGGCGAGCCTGCCGACGATGCCTTTGACGACCTCTTCGAAGACAACGACGAGCACATGGTCGACGCAGGCAACGTCCAAGGCGAAGACCAGCCCATGGACTCCGTCGAAGGCGCGCATGGTGCTGGCCCGTCGGCCGTGGGTGGCGCTGGCCATGGAGGACAGCCACAACCTCCCCCGCAGTCGGACGAGAGCCATTACAACGCCGAGGAGAGCGAACAGCTGGCAGAGCAGATGCGCTTGTTCGAGCAGGCCCGCAACCAAGACGCCGTAAGGGACGAGGCGCCCAAGACGACCATTGAAGAGTTCGAGAAGATGTGGCCCAACTACGAGCCACGTGGGCCGCCACGTTTCTACAGCCTCGTCCCCCGGAAGCGCGCCTACTACGTACCCAAAGTCCCCCAGAAGGCGCCCAAGCTCATGGTCATCTCCAAGGTCAGCCTCGAGCTGGCGGCCGACCAAGAGAAGAGCTTCCGCCTGCCCTCTACACTTCCAACCAAGACTGGGCGACAGGAGGAGGAGCACGTTGGACTTGTCCACATCACGAACAATGTTGAAGAGTCTCGCCAGACTGACCAGCAGATAGATCTGGACAACATTGACGCTATTGACGAGGACGAGAAAATTGGCAAAGTCTCCTGGAACGACTTGATGATTGCCTGCGAGGACTGGGAAATCCCGGACATGTCCAGCGATGCCACCATCTCGGACGATGGTCTTGCGCCCATCACGCCACCGGATAGCAACCCGGGCTACACAGACATGCTCCAGAGCCCCATGCCGTCGAAGAAGCGGCGTCTTGGTACCTGTGAGGAGCCTGTGTCCTTCTCAATTTACGACCACCAGGACCTGCCGACCTGGGACGATCCGGAGCTGGAGACGGCGCGTTTGTCGAAGAAGATCCTGCTCGACATGAACGATCCACACCTCCTTCTGGACATCCAGCAGCCCAGCGCTGAGCCGCCCAAGCCTCGGACTGGGCTAGGCCTCAAGCGCGACAACCGTGGCAGTCTGGCGAACCCCATGTTCAAGCGCTACAACATCTCCAACGACGAGGCGTACGACGCACTCAAGGAGAGCAGCACCCAGAAGGTCCGGAGCACCATCGGTCACATGAACGTTGAGCACAGCTTGCCCGCACTGAAGCTGCAGTATCCGTTCTACAAGGTGGCCCTGAACGATCGTGAACTTCGTTCGTTCCATCGACCGACCGTCCACTTCAAGCCTGGTGAGCGTGCTAGTATCGCCGCGCTCAAGTCCGTCAAGCGAAAGATGAAGAAGAATCTCAAGCCCTCCGAAGCTTTTGCGACGGCAGAGGATCTCAACGTTGGCGACAACTCTGATCTTCTTCTCGCCGAGTACTCGGAAGAATACCCGACGACGCTGTCCAACTTTGGCATGGGTGTCAAGATTCTCAACTACTACCGCCGAAAGGACATTGAGGACACCGCAAGGCCCAAGCGAGATGACGGTATCGGTGAGACTTCAGTACTTCTTCCGCAGGACAAGAGCCCATTCTCGCTGTTTGGACAGGTCGAGCCTGGCCAAGAGGTCTTGACGATGCACAACGGCATGTATCGTGCGCCAGTATTCAAGCACACCGCTGAGCCAACCGACTTCCTCGTCAGCCGCAGCCACACTGGAGTTAATGGCTCCAAGTATTACCTGCGCAACATCCCCAACGTTCTCGTTGTTGGACAGCAGTTTCCTTCGGTTGAGGTACCTGGTACGCATGCTCGCAAGGTCACAGAGGCATCGAAGAAGCGTCTCAAAATGCTGGCTTTCCGCCTGTATAGGCGAGGTCGCGAGCACAACCTGCGTCAACCCTGGGTTAGCAATGAGATGATCAAGTCCCATCTTCCTGGTACCGAGATCGCCCAGAATCGATCACGCATGCGTGAGATCATGAAGTATCAGAAGGACATTGGCACCTGGGAGCCCATGGCTGGCGAGACCATTCCTGAAGAGACTATTTTGCGCACATGGATTAAGCCAGAAGATGTGTGTTTGATAGATTCTATGCACGCTGGTGACAAGCAGCTCCAGGACGCTGGTATCAAGTCGAACGAGATCAAGGATGATGAGGAGGAGCAGGATGGTGAGAACATGGACGTCAAACTGGCACCATGGAACACCACCAAGAACTTCCTCAACGCCTGCGCTGGCAAGGCCATGCTTGAACTCCACGGCGAAGGCGACCCTACCGGCCAAGGCCTTGGCTTCAGCTTCATCAAAGTCTCGATGAAGGGTGGCTTCCGCGACGTGGGCGAGAGTGCTGCTGACCGTGTTGACGCCAAGAAGCTGAAGGAACTCGGCGGCCACAGCTACAACGTCCAGCGCCAGCAGACGATGTACGAGGCCGCGATCAAGCGGATCTGGAACAAGCAGAAGGATTCGCTCTCTGCCGCCAACCCGCCCTCTGAGGTGGATGACGACGTCGAGGCTACTGCTGCCGCTCGCAACGCCGTCCGCCAACGTTCTGAAGTTGGCACTCCAGTCCTCATGCGCCATGATGATGACACCATGTCGCAATACTCGCGCAATAGCGGCGCCGATTCACGCGGCAAGAAGCTTCGCATCACGCGCACCATCAAGAATGCTTACGACGAGTACGAGGAAGTCGTCGAGACCATCACCGACCCTGAAGTCATCAAGCTCTACCTCAAACGCAAGAAGCAAGAGCGCCTCATGAATATGACGGTCGACGACATCAAGCCCTCTGGCGACGACGAGTACGACCGGCAGCAAGTCGCAAAACTTAAGGCGGAACTCGCTCGACTGCAGCGCAACGTCGAGCGCCGCGAGGGTCGCGAGAAAGCTAAAGGCATCGTGCCCAAGGCAGCTGATGGCGGTGCGACTGGCGCTACACCAGGTAAAGGCGGTGCGACGCCGCGCAAGTGTGCCAACTGCGGCGAAGTCGGACACATCAAAACGAACAAAAAGTGCGGCAAGACTGTTTCTTTTCTCTCGACCATTGATTAGTCATCACTGGTGACATTCCCTAATTGTGGCTTACATTCTTCTTCTCACTACCTCAAGACATGTTGCTAACATACACCTCAGGCTTTGCCCGCTTCTCAACGGCCAGAAGAAGCAGAGCGATACGTTCCGGGATGCGTCTGCTGCGTCGCCCGCTGCGCCGCCGGTTCCTGCGACGCCGTCGTCGTTTGCTGGGAGCCCGTCTTAGGATCGCGAGCTCGAGGAGGCTGAATTTGTTCGGGCTATGCGCGAGGGCATGGATTGATTTGGATTCTTCGTGGTGTCTTGGTTTCATTGATATTGATTTTTCGTGCTTAGCAAGGTGTTGGTGGTATGGGTACTTGGTGCATTGATACGGCTTGGGCTGGGAAATGCATTGGGTAACGGCGCACTGCTCCTAGATACATTTCTGCTACTCGCTGTATTACAACCACCCATTGAAAATAGACGATGTCGTTTTACACATAGAGGTCATTGGTTCTGGTCGACACATGAAGTCGTGGTACGGATAAAGTAGTGCTCGTGTGATACGAACAACGCAGTTGTCTATCTTCAGACCAGTATCACTCAGAATCACGTCGTCGCCACACATTATACGCATGCATCGCGACTCACCTGTCACAAGTACCCTCTGGTCTCATATCACAAAGGAGGCTACACGTATTGTGATCTTGTCAAGTCTCGTTATTCTGCTATGCATACATAGATTAGGTTTGGGTTATGCACTTAGACGCACTTTGTTGGTGTGCCTTTATTGCAATTTCGACTCTCATTGACAAAGCAGATGGACCTTTGTGTTAGCGGTACCAAGGTGATATCTCGAAATAGAACACAACTTACTAAACGTAAAGTGACAATTTCCAACTGTCATATAATTGCTTTGAAGCTATTTGGGACGCACCCAGAGTTAAAACCATGATCACGATACCTTGCGTAGAACTCCGGCTTGACTGGATACCCCTGGGTAGCTAATTGAAGGTCTAGTACTCATAATGCTTAATCACGGCACTGCGTACACCGCGAGAGGGTGATGTATCCGCGGCCGATGCCATCTCTACTCAAAACAGCCACGGGTATGACCTGGAAGCCAATGACCAGAGCTAGGCAATGGTACATGCAGATCACTGTGAAGAAAAAGGATAGATGATGTATGTATTCGTAATCTCATTATTGAACCAGATGCTAAGTTCGTGTACTCATAGTATTTGCCAGCTGGCGCTGTCGTACAAACTGTTTGGCGATAGAGGCGTTAGCATGCTGTCGGACCATCCTTCCTCCAGGCTGGCCGTCTGGTTTGTGTGTGCTTCGAGCGGAGAGACGATGTGTGTACCTGCGCCGTCTGGTCTTTGTGTTTGGTGCTCTTCTCCGCTGCCCTCGTCTTCGTCCTCAGATGTGTCTTCCCATGCGCTGCCTGAGCTGTTCAGATTGAGCATAGCCAACGTACCATAATCATAAGAGCGCGGCCTCAGCGACCCCTCCACTTGCTGCCCGCGATCCACACCAACCTCGTCGCCGTCCTGCATAACCCCCCACACCAGTCTCTCCTTAACAACCCCTCCATCAACTCCCCTCAAGAACCCCTCAACATCCAAATACTTCTCCGTCTCACCCGTCCACCAATCCCAACTAACCACAATACTCACGCCCTCCCTCCACAACACCATTGCGAACTCGCGACTCCCCGCCCTGGTCTCCTCGCCCCAGATATTCAAGCACAAAGTCTTGAAACCTGGCAGTTCTTCGAGGATATAACGCGCTAAATCGATGTACGCGCGCCCGCCTGCGTCGTCTGAGCAATCTTCTTCGTACGGCTGGATCAGGATGCTGAGACACTCAACGTTCTGCCGCGCAGCTAGCGGTAAAGATTTGAGGAATTGGAGCGTGGCGAATGCCTGATAGCGACCGCGTGGACACGGGCCGCTCAGGAGTAGGAGATTCTTCCCCGCATACGCGGTAGGATTGGTGGCATGTATTTCACTCCTCCTCCTTATTTCGTCCTCGTTCGCGGGACCCAGCAGATTTACCTGTCCGAGCGGTGCTTGCAGGACCCAGAGCTTCTCGTTAGGCGGCGCGAAGTGGATTTCGGGACGTGGGCAGCGGTAGCGTGTGTATACGTGCCCGAGGTCGATGTTGTTGGGTCCGCATCTACAGATGTCGATTTGCGTCGCGCCTGCAAAGGTGGTGTTGCTCGGGTTTTCGAGATGCGGCCAGGAGAGGGTGTAGTTGATGGTTGTGACGTCCGTGAGAGGTGAGGGAAGAGATGGCATCGATGTGTCGGTAGAAAGAAGCCAGAAGCAGATAATATAAATGAAGGTCAAAAGAGTACAGGAGGATTCAGAGTCGTAAGCAACGATCCTCAGCGCAAGCCTCGCTCAATATGAACAGCCTCACACACCTACACGCCGTACAGCCAGCCCACAAACTCGCCCACCTCAGAATAGCAAAAACACGCATACCGCTCATCTGACTACATACCACACAAACCGGTCACGCTATAACACGCCAAATCAGGCAGTACTCGTAGCCCTGTCCAAAAATAGTAAGTAATGCTGTGCTGTTTCCAGCTGGATGGGATCTCGCGAATGCGCGTTGGTACACAGTAAGCGACCACACAGATTCCCCAGCTCCACTCCGCCGATTGAACGCGCCACAGCGTCAGCCACAGGATGCTATTGGCTTTTCTTGCGACATTTCGTCTTTTGCCGCCTTGGAGATAGACTTGCACCGAGGAGCTGGATCGTGTCTTGAAATATTTGCTGGCGAAGACGAATATAGCGTCTTCGTGTACTGTATCATGTGCAGTCAGCAAGTGAGGCACAAATTCTGGCTTCTCCTAGCTGTGCCTTTGGTAGCGTTGGGCATCTAAGGCGAGGCTGGCACCTGGATGGCGTCAAGAAGTCTAAGATCAGCAACAAGGATGCCGATTTGATCGGTAGGGAATGATGAGCATGATCCTGTTATTTCTAGGAAGTGACAGTGAATACGCTCGTATTTCGTATGCGGTCACACAGAGTACAATACTGGCACGAAGTATTGTTCATCGCGTCTGATGTGTAAATAGCACTCGATAGTCGCATGGATCATCCGGGTATTATTAGGGTGAGGTGTGAACGCAGCACCGAGTTCGCGAAGCACGGGCGTTCTTGTTCCTGCCGTCTCACGTGAAGCGTGCCCTTGGCGCGACAGAACCATAACAACGCGTCACATCATGGAAAATCCGACACGCGTCACGTTTGAAATAATGTTGAGTTTTCATTGCTGAGACGAGTCCATCACGTCGTGCGCGCTGTAGCACCATTGCGCGCTACAAAGGAAAAAAAGCGAACATATGCTGCGCCCAAAACGCCAGCCAGACAAAGTACACCGATACACAGATGAACACCCCGATCCCATCCTATACCATATCGCCCTTGCCTGCCCACCCAGAGTCGTAGAGAGAGAAAAGGGGATATCACGATACAAGCCTAAGTGCTGTAGACACAGTGGCTAGTTAGAGAACAGATTGACATGAAGAAGACAAGAGGGTTCAGCGAACCACTCATGCCGCAGCCTTCTTTGGTGTCGCCTTCTTGGGCGTTGCCTTCTTCTTTGGTGTCGCGGCCTTTTTGGCGGCGGTCTTCTTGGGTGCAGCCTTCTTGGTTGCCTTAGGTGCTGCGGGCGCAGTCGTCTTTGTGACGCGACCGGACTTGGTCTTTCCGAGGACGCGCGAGACCTCCGACTCGACGGCGGGTGCTGGGGCAGTTTTGCGGGGCTTGCTGGCGTTCGCCTTGGGCTTTGCTGCGGCGGCGGCGACCTTCTTGGGTGCAGCCTTGGTGGACTGCGCGGCAACAGTCTTCTTTGGTGCGGCCTTCTTGGTGGTGGTAGCCTTAGCCTTCTGTGGGATGGGTCAGCAACAGCATACTGACGACTCAATCATAACACATACGGTAGCAGTAGCCTTCTTGGGGGCAGCCTTCTTCTCGGTCTTGGGCTCTGCCTTCTTTGCGACAGGAGCGGTAGCGGCGGGCTTCGCAAGTTTAACAGTTCCTGAAGCACCTGATAGATGGTCAGCGAGGTTCCTTGAGAGTACTGAGACGCGTCGACAATCGCGTTGTGTTGACGCGACTGGGGCTAAGCGTTGGGGAGGGGCGGACATACCCTTGGGGCGCGAAAAGTCACCCTTCTCCTCACCAGAGGCGATAGCGCGGTTGACGTGACCCTTGAACGCGGTGTCGCTCACGTTGCCGACCTTGTTGTTGGCCTTGATGTACTTCTGAATAGCTTGACGGCTATAGTGTTGGTTAGCGAGAGTGCTTGACGGAGTAGGGACGAAAGCGTGATGTGACGCGACGCGCAACACTGCTTTCGTTTGGATTAACTAACCTTGACCCATTGCGTTCCTTGAGCTGAGGTGTGAAGAGAGCATGTCAGCGAATGTTCCCATGAAGTGACAGAGCATTGGCAAGCCGCGATTTGCTTCCAGCCCAAGTGGGCGGGTAGGCGCCGCAAGCACAGGTGCGGGGGCAGCAATGCGCCTGAGAACGTAGACTCACCTTGATGATAGCGTCCTTTACCATATCTGTCAGAATGAGTCAGTATTGGTCGGCGAACACGTTGAAGCTTACGCGATCGCAGTACGACCGCGTTGCGTGGAGATAAACGTACCAATGTAGGAGCCATGAGCGGCGGCGACGGGAGCAGCCTTCTTGGACGCGGCAGCGCCGGTAGACTTCTTGGGAGGCATAGTGAGTAGAAATTGGTTTGTTGGTAGTATGAACGGGTATCTGATGCTTCTAGCGAGAGGTCGACAGTCGAAATCGATTGATGGGTGGTTGTGGTGGAAGCGTTGGGGTTTCTCGTCTCAAGGGACGCGGCGTGCGGGCGGGGAATGAGCCTACTTATAGTCGCGCCTTCTTTTGGCATTGCCAAAAGATCAACAACAACGTTAAGCGAGCTCCAACCACGGGACTATGCCCCTTCAGGTAGAATACTGGATCTCTGCCTACATTTTGTGATCTGAATTTAATTCAGTTTGATCGCTGAGTGGTCGAAGTGCGGCAGCTGTATGTTGGCGCTTTCAGGGTATCGCTGTTCCCTTCGCCATCTCGCTTCGCACCTACCTCCAACTTTTACTTCGCGCCCACCCTTTCCTGCCACTGCGCCTGCGAAGCTTGAGGTCAGGCGTTTCTTGAAATCTGTAAGCCGGCGGATCATCAAGCATTACTGTTCTCTACACTCTCCTCATCACTAATTCTATTTGCTGCACGTTGCTGCCTGTCAGTCGACGACAGTTGTCGTAGCACGCGCTTGACTCCATGTCACCCTTCGCCGTCTGCACCTTCAGTTTGCAGAACACCGTACTGCTCTCCATATGGACAAACCCTAATCCCGACACTACTGAGGCTACTCGGTATCTCTATTAGCCGATGTGTAACGCGTGATCTCCGAATCCTGAAGTGTGGGTGCGAGTTGTTTTGATCGTGTTCGCGTCCTTAATTCCCGCACTCGTGGTGTTTCAACTCGCCTCAACACTCTCCATGCCCATGTATTTTCCACGTCGACCGCATGTTGAGAGTGCTCTGAGCGTCCTCGATACGATTCCTTTACATCGCGCATTTCACGACGATCAATTCTACCGCTTTGCCTTCAGTGGTGTGTTGGCGTACCATCCCCTATGACGTGTCTTTGTGCGTCAGCTGGCTGGTAGGTCACGCGCATGCTCCTGGTCCTGCTCAAGGCCCTCCCATGTCCTTCGGAAGGCATACAACGTGATAGCGCAGTCCCAGGGAGACCTTTAGTATATTCCAGGAGTTACCAGTGTTCTGTGGTGAATCTTTGTGGACCTACAGGTGCTCCCACGAGGCTGCGTCGCGCAGAAGTGCAGATCGGCCAAACCCCGTCCAGGAGAGAACCGTAACAACAAATCCTTGTGAACCCGAATGTCTACAAAGTAGTTTCCCTCCAGGGCGAAATTGTCAAACTACATTCGATCTGCCAAGTCTGTTGCACGGAGTTTGGTGGGCTACGTGCGCGAGAGATACAGATCGATCAATCGCGCACTCAGCGGGATCTGATGGAGCTTTGAGCAGATCTTTCATCGCCTCAAGACACGTAAGTGCCCCGTTGGATTGCGTTACCGGCGTTCGCGTTGAGTGTGTCCTGAAGGTTGACACAATAGCTACGAGCACCTTTGTACAGGCACAACTGGGATGTGACCAATATATTCATTCTTCTACTCTGATATTACGAGGACTTTATGAAGCGCTTCAGGTTGGCCTCAAGATATTGGTTGGCAGCCAGCATTTCCAGCCACTTCTTCACGACCGGCCCTCCATCAAACCGGCGCTGACGAGCCTTCTCGTCCTCAGCCGCCTCCTGAGCCATGTCCTCCATCATTCTCGATGCTACATCACTCAACACAGCCACCAAGCCACCGCGGCGTGACAGCAAGCCATGTAAAGCCTCGCCATTGATTGTGGCCGCGAGGCTGGCCAGCACTGGATGATCAGGCAGCAGAGCCTCGATGCCGAGGAGGCGTGGGCTTGTAGGCTCCTGATCATCGGTGACTGACTCGCGCCAGGAAGAGTCGAGGCTGTCAAGACGTGATTCCACTCGAGCGAGGGTATTGACAGTGAGGCATGCTTTCTTGCGCAGTGGCGCAAGCGGAGACTGAATAAGTGCAACCACGCCGTAATCATCATCACCGGCAGCCATCAGCGTAGCGATTGTGTCAGACGCACCATCTAGCCACGTCTGACCAACCTCGGGAGCGAAGGAGCCTATACTGGTAGGCTGTCTGTCCATGCCATCGAGCTTGTATACCTCGTTGCCGAAGGGCACAAAGGCGATGAAGTGGTGCGCATTCTCTTCGAAGGATGCGGCGCTATCATCTGTGGCTGCTGAGTCGGCTGAATCCCTCCGGCTCCGGAACTTTGATGTGCTCTTGCTCTTGCTCTTGCTCTTAGTCTCGAAGTCTAGCTCTTTCTGGCGCTGGGCACGCTTGACCTTGTACGCCAGGTGCTTGTCGTTCTCGAGGAGATCCATCTTCTTGGCGAACGAGTTGTGGATCTTCTTGACGAAGTCGAAGCTAGCCAGTGCCTCACCTCTCTGAAACGGTGTAAAGCTCGAAGTGAACTCCTTGAATTGTTGGAGGTGCTCACCAACGGTGATATCAGGGCTGTTCATGAGGATGTTGAGCATAGCCAGCGTACCGCAGCTGTTCTGCGCAGGAAGTTGGTTGGCGAACCAGACATCGTTTGGGCATTCGTCTGCTTGGTCTTCGCTGCCAAACTCTCGGTAACGGAATAGCAGGATGAGACCATAGATAGGCTGCGGCAGGTCGGCGAGGTAATCAGGAGACATGCTGAAGACTTCGCGGACGGTGACGTCCTTCACACCCATCTCACGCAAGATGACAGAGAAGTAGGCAGGCTCCGACTCGATGTCGCAGAAGCCTTGCCAGGTCTCCTTGTCGTGCTGGGTGGCGGGATAGTCGGCTGGGCTGGGGAACATTGAAGCGATCGCCTCTGCTTTGGGTTCTGATGAAGTAATTGGTGACTCCTTGACTTTCTTGTTGACTGGCTCTTCCTCCGTGGGCGAGTCGAACAAGGCGCGCTTTTTTGAGCTGGGTGATTCTGGTGTGGGAGGTTGAGTTGCAACAGAGTTCTGGTCGGCAGAAAGTGTAGGCTGTGTTTGCTCCATTGTGATTGCGATTTTGAGATGCCGTTGGTTCTAGCGAGGTTGGTGAAAGCCTTGGTCTTATGCAGTGGTTGGTGTGGGCTATGAGGCGCTCGCACTTGGGAAGTTGGCAAATTTGACGTTCAGTTTGTTCTGAAGGTTGACACGACCGAAATGAGTCCCCTCGTTGAAGTTCAATAATTTGGCTCACAGGACAGGGTGTAACCAGATTGAGAAGTTCGTAGAGGTTGCTAGCGGAGAGTAGCTCAGGTATGTAAGTGGACGTTTGGTGGCTGCGGGAAAGGAGAGCAGATCATGGTGAGAGAGGAAATTTAGCACTTTCGTGTCCTTGAGCCGTACCCAACAATAGGAAGCCACTAGTAACTGGCTATTGTGCGAAGTCTTGTAAATAGGTGAAAGCGAGATGGGCGCAGGAGTGATGCAACTCCCGTTCTAGGGCTGGTAGTGGTCGGGCACGTGATAGTGAGATCCTGACCGCTTAGCTCTGATTGGTCACAGATTCAGCCCTACAAACCCCGTCGCGCCCCGTCGCGTAGGCAAGCCCAAATGTTTTGTTTGATATCTGCACTTTGTTCACTTTGACGCACGTCAGGACACGCCAGCACGCACACCTTCACCTTCCACATCGCATCACACGCAGGACAGCGGTACACTCACCCATGCTACGCCAATAGCGAAAGAGATCCTCCCCGGGCGCAATGAACGGCACTCCGGCGCGCAGAGGAGTGGGCGGCTTCCCCACGACACCGCAAACCTCACAACGCTCGCCCGGCGTACGCAGTCCGAACGGCACAACACCACGCCCAAATGTGCGGTCGACTCTTGCCGACCTCCCAAAGGCCCCTCCACAGAGCACAGGGCCGCTGATACCGTCCGATATCCTCGACCCGGCACAACAGCGCTTCTACGTCTTCGCAATCTACGTCGCCCTATGGGCCTACCGATCCTACGATTTCTACACCTTGATTGTGGAGGAGGACCAGTCACTATGGCAGTGCCTCAAGTGGTGCTTCATCGACATGATGTTCATGTTCGGTGTGCCGTTGCTGGAAATTCCCTGGCTGGAGTGGAGCAACGGCGCAGCCTTCCTGTTGTTTGTTGCGCATGCAGTCATCGACGTCATGCTCATGTTCAAGATCGGCTTGCCATTGCAGGCCTGGTTCATAGGCCTCATGGGCTTCCTGTGGGACAGCGAGCTGGCCATCAGCGAGAGGAGCGTCAAGCCAGGCGCAATCCTGCACAACGCCTCTCTGATTCTGGGCAAGCAAATCATCAACATCTTACCCGAAGGCTCTGCGATCCTCAACCCGGACAAGCAATCATTCTGCCTGAGCTCGACAGTCTCGCAGCTTGACATTCCCATTCTCATCAACCAGACCGAGCCGATCGAGATGGAGCTGCTGCGCATTGACGTTGACACAAACGTAAACGAGACAACGTTGATCAAGAAAAAGGAGCTGGGAAAGATGCTCGACAAGGCTAGGAAGACTGCAAAGAAGGCATCCAAACCACTGCACCCTGACGATCCACTGACGCTGGTCTACACTATCAAGCGACCGGGCGTCTACCTCCTCAGAAAGGTGCTTGATCAGTCAAGGTTGCAAGTACGACCGCGTGCGTCTAGTCTCATCGTCGCTACATGTCCGCAGGCTCGTGTCAAGCCCACAGCGAACAGCCGATGCCGCAATGACCTGTCCAACATAGCTCTGGAAGTCGAAGGCACCCCACCACTCAGCATCAAGTACCGTTTGGCAGTCAATGGCGAGCCGCAAAGTGGCACACGTTTCCAGAACCTACAGCCAGAAGACGCGGTCTCTCCCCTTTCGAAGCATACGTCTCAAGCTTTGGTCAAGGGCGGACAAGAGGATGTCACTTGGGCCCGATCGCAGGTCATTACTGTGCCTCTGAACGAGACTGTCACGACCAGTGGTCTCTGGGAATACGAGGTTGAGGAAGTGATAGACGGCCTTGGCAACACAATCAACTACGCTGCCTTGGACGAGGATGAGCGACCGAAGCATAAGGGTGTCGGGATCCGACAATCCTTTGAAGTCCATGAGCGCCCTACAATCTTTCTCAAAGGCTGCAGCCCACAGAATCCCATCAAAGTTGCTAGGAACAATGTTGAGCAGCTGCCCGTGGTCTATAGCTCGACCTCCCGGCATCCCATTGATGCGCAACATGTCATATCGTACCGCTTCACACCAGAGAGGGAGATGGTCGCCGACGGTCAACACAGCGCCAACGCAAAGGTCAAGACCGAGATGATGAAGACATCCACGGCGCAGCCACTCATCTCTGATCCGGGTCTATACACACTTGAGTCGGTTTCGACAGGCTTTTGTGAGGGAGAAGTTTACGAGCCGACATCCTGCCTTCTTCAGAACCCACCAGAACCCACTCTGACTCTCGCCAGCGATGACATCGTCGACAAGTGCGCAGGGAACCCCATCGGATTACGTGTCGGTCTCGACCTCATTGGAAGCCCACCATTTACCGTCTTCTATACCGAGTATCTCAATGGTCGGAAGAGCCAGCCCAAGTCAATGCAGGTGACGACTCTTCGCAGCACGACCGACCTTACCCCACCTAAAGCTGGTCACTACAAGTATACCTTTGATCGGATCAGTGATTCCGTGTACAAGGATGTACCCCTGAAGAATGTTGAACTGCAGCAGAATGTCAGACCCACTGCTCAAGCTCGCTTCGTTGAGGGTAAGCGGCCGAAACAAGCTTGTATTGACGACACAGCCGAATTTGATGTCCACTTGTCTGGTGACGCACCTTGGGAGCTGGAGTACGAGATACTCCATAATGGTAAACGCGTCATGAAAACCATCAACACGAGCGACGAGTATTACACGATCAAGACCGATGAGCTAAAGAGTGGTGGCGAGTATGTCGTGGGCCTCGCAAGTATCCGCGACAAGATGGGCTGCAAGGAGGTTCTGCAAGAGGAGACGAGAGTTCACGTCCGACACGAACGCCCAAAGGCCTACTTCGGGCACATTGAAGGCAGACAATACATAAAGGCCTTGGAAGGTAAGACGGTAGGGCTGCCGCTGCGCTTCACTGGTAATGGCCCGTGGAGACTTGAATACGAAAATCTTGCGACGAAAGAAATCAAAAAAGAGCAGTTTCAGTCTGCGAACGCATACCTGGATGTCAAGAACGACGGCACATATCAGCTCCTGAACGTCAGGGATGCTATCTGCCCCGGTCTGATCGAAGAGAAGGCCAGTCAATTCGACGTATCTTGGATCGCGCGTCCGGCGCTCAGCATTGCTGAGTCCCCTGCTATGCTTCTCGAAGGTGGCAAGTACATCAAAGATCCAGTCTGCGAGGGCGAGGAGGATGCGTTCGATGTTTCCCTGAGTGGTAAGCTTTGTCACCATCTCATGACTGTTTCACGCTGACGACTCATAGGTAACGCACCTTTCGATGTGACTTATCGACAAGATTTCAAAGACAAGAAGGGCAGAAATGTCTTTAGCCGGAATGAAGAGCTTCACACAGCCAGTGGTGCCACATCGATTCGAGCAGACACTTCCCAGGCGGGACTTTACGAGTACAGTTTCTTGACGCTATCCGATGTCAAGTACGACCACTCAAAAAAACACTTTACGCCCATCACTGTCCGCCAAACAGTCCACTCCCGCCCCAGCGCCAAATTCGACAAGCCCGGAAAGACCTACAGCTACTGTTCGCGTGAGGTAGATGGCGAAGAAGTCATCCCAATCACCTTGGAGGGCATTCCACCTTTTCACCTCGAGGTCGAAATCAAGCACCAAGGCACGCCCAAGCCGGAGCTCAGCGTCCACAAAAACATCCCTGATGCAAAGTACAATCTCAAGATCGAGCGTAATAAGCTCAGTCTTGGACAGTCCTCCATCTTCATTCGCAAAGTGCGCGACTCGCGAGGCTGCACACTCAAGCCCCAACCCAACGTCAAAGATCGCGTCCTCATCAGCGTTTACGACGCACCCACCGCCACACCACTCGAAGATCGCACCGACTTCTGTGTCGGCGAGCGCCTGTCGTATGCGCTCAGCGGCCAGCAGCCGTTCACAGTCTACTACAAATTTGAAGGCAAGGAGCGCAAAGCCTCCAATCCAGGCACGAACTTCCGTCGTATCGCCGAGCTCCCTGGCACCTTCGTCATCACGGGCCTGCGCGACTCCGCCTCTGAATGCCTCGCGGCTCTCGATCTCTCCAAGACCATCCACCCCATCCCCTCCGTGCTTCTATCAGGTGGTCAAGTCAGCGAAATCGACATTCACGAGGGTGGTGGCACAGATCTCGAATTCGATTTCTCCGGCACGCCGCCCTTTGAATTCACGTATACGCGCAGCACAAATGCGGCACGTGGGCGCAAGAGCAAGCTCCTGGAAGTCAAGACTGAGAGGAGCGAAGGGCACCATCTGAGTATTCCGGTGCAGGAGGAAGGCACGTACGAAGTTGTTAGTATAAAGGACCGGTGGTGTAGTTTTGCGCGGGAGGGGGCGGATGTCAAGAGTAGTCAGAAGAAGTTGATGTATTGAAGGAGGAGAGAGTATCAAAGTGTCAGTTGTTGGCGTGTATAGGCAGGTGTTTTTGGAGTTTTGGTGGATTGAGCGAGGTCTTTGTGCTTGATAGGATGAGATAAGGGCATGTATAGTATTTCGTCGTGTATTTTGGAAGGTCAGACTATCACTTCGTTCCCGTCTAATGCTTCTTCGTGACAAACTGCTCTCGTTGCTACATCTTCACAACATTGTTCATCGCCAGATGCGACGGCGAAGAGTATTTCGAATCGCTTGCGAGGAGTATTTCGGATCGCTTGCTGCCGTCGTCGACCTTGGAGCAACGATAGATACATGTCTGCGCCTGGACCTCATACGTGCGGTGTCGTGGGCATGACTTGAGTGCGAAGTAAGTAGAAGAGCATAAAAACGTAATATATATGTCAATGTGTATGATGTGAACTATTCAAAGTCCGTGTCTGTAATTTTGCTCAAGGACGATGTAACCAATAGTCACAATTTATGCACTTCGAAAGCAGGGTGTAAGTCACCGGCCTTGGTGAAATAGACAAGTTGCGTAGTCGACGTCCGCGTCGCAGCGGGCGGTCCGGTCCCGATGGTTGACGCAGAAGCTGTCGGAGAATGCTTACAGGCTGGGGTGTTGGAAGTAGGAGCCAGAGCGTAAGGTCATGATGCAGAAGCGGTCGCTAAGTGCTGTCTGTCGTGGCCGTTGAGACGCCGAGGGATGGTTTCCGGTCGTTGCGATGCCATGTCAGAAATACCTCAAGGACTCCTGAGAAGTTTCACATACGACAGACGGACATCTTGTCACATTACTCCATATGGTCCTCGGATATTCGGCGCTGACATCTTCATACTATAGTGATCGTTCGCACCTTAGTACACCAAGACCCAAGATCGTCTGCCCACAACCACAAAACAAGTCCAACTCTCCAGTACCGATCGTGTTTTACATGTGCGAGCAAAAGACCGCGGATCGGATCCTTCGTTATGGGGAGTACCCACACTTCTTTTGGCGAGAAGTCTTCGAGAGCATCTGCGTTCGACCGTCTCTCTGATACTCCATTCCGGGCGGTAGAACCACTTCTGTATGATCATCCTCGGAGGAATGCTCGGGTTGTGATTGGCTTCCTCTGGGGAAGACTGTATCTCGCACCTTTGGGGTGACGGGCGTGTCGTATGAGACGACGGTTATGTACTGCCTACCCTCTTCCCAGATGGCTTTGATTAGAGTGCATTATATCCGCAAGATGCAGCGCGTGGGGTCGACTGGACCGAATCGCGACGACGTCGAGACAAGCGCGACGTTACACTCAACAACCTTCAACGCGTCTGCATCTGAGCTGCTGGGAAACCAATTGTGGTGCACTTCGCCGTCCACTGAAGCCCATGACCATGATGGCGCGCGCTATGCAAGTGGCCTCGTGATATCGGTCCGGTTGGAACACCACATGAGTTCTGATACAAGCGAAAACTCCCATAGTCCGGCCACATCTCTACTGGCAAAGGTTTTCGAGTATAAATCAGCAACTCCGGCAACGGCTGACAGGATGTCGCAATGACACGCGTCAAAAGCTATAGCGTATATATTTTGTATGTTTTTGAAGACTGTCAACAATCACACGAGTGGGCGTCGCAGTTATCAAAGTGTTAACCCGTGAAGGGCTGACCAGCGGCCTCCCACAGGATGCGTAGTGAGATGGGGTCCCATAAGCGAGAATCATCGTGTGATTTGCTTTTTGCCCTTGCTTGTTGGGCCCTTTTTTGCTCTTTTTGCTTTCACGGACAGTTTGTCGTTCGGGTAAGTGAAGAATCGGCGGGTGTGGTGTCTCAGTATCAGACGCCAGTAGTCGAGTGTGTGCCTATCAGTGCCAGTCTTCCTTTGGACCACTGGCACGTCATCTATTCGCTTCGTTGGTAAGTTGTCCAGATTGGCCGCATGCTCGCACGTCCATCATACCTCTTTTGTGCCAAAAATGAGCATCCTACGGGGGAGAATGTGTTCCTGCAGGGTCCCTGAAGCTCGATGTACGAATTAGTGCTTGCCTCACATGCAGTCTGTGTATGAGATTTACTCACAGGCTCGCAGGTTGATTCGATCTTCAGCTGGCAAATAATCCGGCAGCCATATGCACATGGCACCAGACGAGGCAGAATTGTTTGATCTCGTTGTGATTACACAATTTTTGGACCGAAGGGTACGACTTGCCTGTAGCCACGGTCCCACGAAACGAAGCAGAGACAGACGTTTCGTACTTGAAGGCGAAACCTGTGTATGTCCATCTTCCTCGCAGGTCAGGCGCGACATTCCACAACTGATCAAGTAGAAAAGTGTCCATATCGTATGTTGGCTGCAGGGCCACTCCGCCGTTATTGTCTCCACTGCCATGGCATGATACCAATAGACCTTCGGGCCCAAGGTACTGAAGATCATCGGTGGCGTCCCTCAAGGCCTCTAGTTAAGATCCCGGTGGCATGCTGCTAGCTATATCTGACTGAAGGGCATACAGACCCCGAGACAAGAGCTCCACAATCCATTCGACTAGAAGACATCCTTGCCTCACGCCTTGTTGAAGAGTCTCCTTGCTTAAACTCACGGTATCGGAGCTGAACACGCTATCCCAAACATCCTTCGTTGCTGGATCAGCACCAAGCGGTGGCAAATATGGCAGGAGTGGATGTTCAAATTAGCTGAAGCCGGGGCCGGTGAGGAACTTGTAATGGGGCTCGGTTCAGAGAGGATTTGTTCTGCTCGCTGTGTTCGAATGATGTGCCGGAGTGCTTCGGCCTTGTCGTGTGGTGCAAGATTCTCAAATGTTGTCAGTAAATCTGAAAGATGAGCTTGATCGTGGTCGACCCTGCCGATCTGGTCCATCGGTCGTCTGCCAGAAGTAAGTTGTCGTCCTGCGGGGTCATGCTGGATGTTTTGCACACTGCTCAGCAGAAGACGTGGTAAGATAGAGTATGCCTGGAGAAGCGAGAGCAGGGCAAATGTTTTGGCCCCCACCATGAGAGAGGCAAGCACGACCAAGACGCACACTGGAGATCAAAAAGTTTCTAGAGTATACTCTTGTATCACACTGCAGAGCAAAACGTTCATCAGACCTTGATGTAGCTATTATTGGCATGTTTTGTTTGACGGAGGGCCCAGCACTTTCACTCATATGCTCCAAGAGGCAGTAGCACATACGGAAGATAGAATAGCAATATGAAACGCTACAGTAGTGCTAGAAGCGACTGTCAAAAACCGGGGTATCTCAAAAGGAAAAAGCAACAGCTCCAGCATGCACCCATTCACCACCGTATCGGTATGTCCCTCAACATCTTCAAGAGATAGATACATCACACCATGTGCCTATCGAACATGTCAAAATCATTCCTCCATCAACAAATAGCCTTGAAACTCACCATAAAGATCCACCCCTTAGGAACCTACCCCACAACCTTAGCGTGTCTTCCGTAGTAGAGGTTACATGACAACGCACTTTTCACTCGCATACACCTCGCCATACTGGTCCACTCCAGCCATGAGCTCGTTGTAGCGCTGCTTAGTCTTGACTTCGTCCGGAAACCACTTCTTGAGGAATGAGGCGAGTTCGTGGTCGAGGTTATCTGTTGCATACGTCAGCTTTCAACGCGAAGTAAATGTTGCAGTTCTGGCTTACCTGAATTCGCATCCAGCACCGTGGGCTCCCGACAAAACGGGCAATTGTGCTGCTTCTTGTTCTGCATGACTATCAGGCACCGTATGCAGAATACGTGATCGCAACGTAGTTTGACAGGCCGCCACTTGATATCCATGCACATGGGACAGCTGTAATCATCGATCTGCGGGATATTAGACAGAATCTGGGTGTTCACTTCAGCGCAAACGGCTTTGGCGAGGTGTTCGGAGAATTCGGGATATTCGACTTGACGGGGGAAGCTTTGCTTCACGCCGAGTGCGGTGCGCTTGTCAAACTCTAGAATTGGTTGTCAGTGTGGGTGTGGGGTTTTGATGCAGGCAGGACTTACTTTTGAGGATTTTGACCATGGCACTGTGGTTGATCTCGCCGAAGCGTAGGCCCTGGAGAATCTCGCGATTGATGTGCATGAACATGTTGAGTGCACGCAGACTATCCTTCTTCTTAAGCTTCTCAACTATGCCAGCTTGAGCAACCTTGTTGGAGAACTCTGCGAGACGCTCCATGGCTTTGTCAGAGTCATGCGACCTGTGGTCGATTTCGGTGTTGCCGAAGAATATGCCTTCTTCGATGTACATCTGGAAAACCTGCCTCCACGCAGCAAGAGTCTTCTTGTTTGAGCGCTTGTCCGGGTTCGTCATTGTGGCTATTTGCTTCCCAAGATCTTCGATTTGACTGTGCATCCTCTTCTCTTCGCGCTCTTGCAGTTTTTCGAGACCAGTGACTTCACTGCTGAGCCTCGTGAAAAACTCGGTGTCGGAATCGAGAGGAACCTTGACCGTGCGATACCCTGGCCGAGAACTGGAAATGCTATCTCTCCGAACAATAGCAGGCACATCTGGACTCGTCATGTCAGGAGTAGTTGGCGATTGTGGTTGTGCATCTGCCGCCTCAGTCACTCGTATCTGCGACATGCCAGTCTCGACAGCCAGCATCTGGAGTTTGCGCTTGGTCTCTTCATCTAGCTCAGCGCTGTAGATTTCGCCGGTGGTCTCGTTTACGTAGAAGAGGAGCATTGGATGAAAAGGCTGATGCGCCTTGTGACGCACGCCTTTAGAGTCGTTCGCATTGAGAATGTATTCGAATGGTCTTTCCTGATGATTATCCTTGTTCTGGGTAGTCGAGGCATTGTAATCCTCCACATGCTTCAGTAGCTTCGCAAGTGTCTCCGGATCAAGGCCCACTTGTCTCAGCTCGTCAGTGAGCCTTTTGATGCACTTCTTGAGCTGTGAGTAGGAAATAGCCGACTCGACCCACTCGGGCGGGAATCCTTCTTTCTGGAGGCTCTGCTTAAAGGCGTGGCCGAACTTCATGACTGGTAAGTTTGCCGCGAACCGTGGTTTGGTGGTAGGGCTGGCCGATCAGAACCTCTCAGATTTGCACGTGGAGGAGGCGAAGGCTCTGATTGATGCGGGGTATATTCCGCCGGATCGTGGATCCCGGACAGGGCTAGTGCTGGTATCGATAGATCTACCGTTTAGGTGGACCGATATATCTTGTACAAATGATTAGAGAGTTTGGTGGTGATGTGTGCAGTTGATTATGAGGCCTGGTAGGTAAGGTCAGTAAGTTTGCTCGATGTTGGCAGCAACTGTTGAGTGCTCTGCGTGGGCGGCGCTTTGCTCCGTACCTATGATGGTCATGCGCTTGGAAATCTCTTGGACGACGCTAGCCGGTTCTCTCGATCGATACTGCGGATTACTCAGAACGACTCATACAGAACATCCGCGGGGGAGGCGTTCACTTTATGGACAAAAGCAAACACGAACCGCTCGGTGAAAAGTGCTCATAGCTGACGAGTTTGCGGCTAGATCACACGCCGAACCTTCCTCCTGTCAAATGTCAAGCGGCCACACCGCGCGAACCAATAATGTGGTTCTCGCACAGTCACAGTCTCGGCGCCATTTTCTGCCGCTGCATCCATTCGCTCTTCTAGAACACTTTTTCTCAACTCACGTGTTAGCGCCCTGCCCTGCGTCACTCCCGGGCTGAAAAACACCATGGGCGCGGGTCAATCCAATGCGAGTGGGGAAGCGGCTGGGGTTGGCGGCGAGGTCAAGACCAGCTACTATGAGCTGCTGGGGGTAGAGCGGACGGCTACACAGGACGAGTAGGTAGAGATGCACCGAATGTTATAGTAGATCTGACAGTTACAGACTCAAAAAGGCATATCGTAAGAAGGCGCTCGAACTCCACCCAGATCGCAACCATGGCGATACCGAGCGCACGACTGCCCTTTTCGCCGAGATCCAGTCCGCCTACGAAGTCCTCTCAGATGACCAGGAACGCGCATGGTACGATGCGCACGAAGGCGATATATTGCGGGGTGGCAGTGGGGAAGGCGCGACTGAAGACCACTATCAGGGCAACATGCGCATGACTACGTCGGACGAGCTGGCGCGAATGATGGGCAAGTTCAGAGGGAATGTAGACTTCTCCGACTCTCCAAACGGCTTCTTCGGCTTCGTGCGCGAGACATTTGAGCAGCTTGCCAAGGAAGAGGAGTACGCGGCAGACTACGAAGACATCGACATTCCAGTCTATCCTACCTTCGGGCACAAGGACGATTCGTACGACGATGTTGTTCGCGACTTCTATTCTGTATGGCTGGGCTTTGCGACAGCCAAGAGCTTTGCATGGAAGGACGTGTACCGACTGTCTGATGCGCCCGAACGTCGCATCAGGCGCGCGATGGAGAAGGAGAACCAGAAGCTTCGGGACGACGGGCGGCGGGACTTCAACGACGCTGTCCGGACATTGGTGGCCTTTGTACGCAAGCGCGATCCTCGATACACACCGAACACACAGTCCGCAGACGAGAAGGCAAAGGCACAACGAGATGCGCGGAAGGCGCAGGCAGCAAAGGCCAGAGCTGCGCAACTCGCAAAATTGGAGCAGGAGGCACAGGCATTGCCTAGCTGGGCCACTGCACGACCGGCAGATGAGGAAGAGGGGGAGTCAGAGGAAGAACTGGAAGAGGACCACTACGAATGTGTAGCCTGCAACAAGACGTTCAAGAGCGAGCGGCAGTATGAGGCGCACGAGAAGAGCAAGAAGCATCAAAAGGCCATTCAGTCACTGAAGAGGCAGATGCAGAAAGATAATGCACACTTGGATCTGGACAAAGATGCCATGAGCAGTGGAGTCATTACACCAACAGTCGATGAGGAGGAGGACGAAGTCACTGGCTCAGAAACGAATAGCCTAGACGGGTCCGTCGAAGACATCACAGAAAAAACAGATACTCTGAACATGGAGGATGACAGCGCTGGAGATGACGACGGCAAAGAAACATCTGACGTAGCCAATGATGCGCAAAACACGGACGACACGCCCGAAGACGGCTCCTCCAGCGACAACGAAGACGACGAATACGCCTCGCGCTCCGACATCGAAGCCCGGCTCAACGGCCTCGCCTCCACTGATATCCCCGTTACCGATACATCAACCGCACCAACAGAAGACTCGACTCCATCAGAAGTCCCATCCGCGCAAGCCGTTCCCAAACTTGGTAAAGCCGCACTCAAGCGCGCGAAGAAAGCAGCGAAGCAAGCCGACGTCCAGAGCGAGAACGGCGGCCTGAACCACAAGTGTCTAGGCTGTGATGCTGCGTTTCCATCGAAGTCGCGGTTGCATCAACACTTGCAGGATAATCCCAAGCATGCGGCGCTTAAGAGTGTGGGTGGTGCAAGTGCAAAGGGAAAAAAGAAGGGGAAGCGGTAGACGGATAAGAACGAGTCGTGATGATTTATGATTACGAGATTACGAACTGCATTTGCATTGGGAGGTCTTGGGGCATTTGTATCCGCATGGTAGTTGGTCTTGGTCACAGTAGAGTCGTACCTAGAATTGTATTCGAAGTGAAAGAGACTGATCAGGCATTGTCCTCACAATGAAGAGACTGATCAGACTTCAAGAACCATCTCATGGTGACTTGGAAATGTATGGTCTTTAGTTGTCAATATCCCTTGCTTATCCAATCCATCTGGATAGCAATCTGAGATCGAACAAATGAATCGCATCGTTTGTGAACCTGACAATGAAGTTTGTTGCGCGCTTGTGAACCTTTCGCGCGTGACTTCGAACAGTTTGCCCAGTGCAAGCGTTTACTTGAGAGTGAATTGCGACAGAGAAGTGAAACAATAAGGCATCTGGGAAGCCTTCATATACTTGCTAGCACCCGCGTCGCGCCTCTGTTTATATCAACCCAAAACCTCTTTGCGTATATACTCACTGTCCGCCCACTTACGTCCACACTCATTCGCAACCTCCAGAATGTCTCAACTACTCATCACCGAGAGCGAGCGAGGTATGGACTTCGACGCTATCACTTCAGTTACCGAGCGCGCCGCGCTCTTCGAGGCCTTCACGCCTGTCTTCGACGACACTGAACAAGAGTCCATCATCGACGATACGATCAGCCGCGGCGACCAGGTCCAAGACGAACACGGCTGCTACCCACTCACACGCTGTCCGACCCGCACATGCAGCACCTGCGCCGTCTCAGCCACGCAGATAAAAGCCCTCCTCGCTTCCAACGAAGACCTCCGCAAGCGTCTTCAAGACAGCGAAATCTCAGCCCGGGAGGCGCGCAGCCTCATCGCATCCAACGAGCAACTCTCGGCGCACAACTCTTCCTTCACCACCAAGGCCAAGGCTCTTACCGCCGATAACAAGAACCTCAAGGACCTCCTCGCAGACGCCGAAGACCTAGGCGGGTTTAACCACGGCAAGGCGCGCAAATTCTACGACTACGTGGAAAAGTACAAGGAGATTAATGGGGAGATGGCAAAGAGCCATGCCCAATTGAAGATGCAGAATCGGCAGCTAAGGGTTGCGAAGGGATTGGTGGTGGAGTCGAAGAAGGTGACTTGGTTTCAGATTGTGGTGTTGGGTGTGATCGTGGTATGGGCGGCGTGGGATTTGGGAGCGCTTTTGGTGAATTTATAGGTGGGAGTACTTCGTAATGGAATGGAGGAGAATGCTGCTTCAAACCTAATTGGGAGCAGACTTTGAGAATGGGAGAAAGAGCTTCATGTAGACTATCCCGTGATTGTACCGCAGCGAATTCATGGTTCCATTGGCAAGGCCTTTGCGAGCTTTTGCGTGCATCTTGGTGCATGCATTAAGTCGATTGCAAATATAGATGGCTCCATATGTACTCTTGAGGCGCCCGTGGGAAGTTCAGTGAGACGTCCTTCCTCGTATGTATGCAAAGAGAATGTAGACAGGAGAAAGCAAAAAATAGGTTTGATAGCCACCATGACACGAACGCATGCCGTGTTCCGTGTGGCGTTATCTTATCAGCCACGTTCGTGATCCTTAGGCTCGCACGACTTGCTTGTGCGCCGGAGGATTCTCAAGTGCCACCAATGGTCGTACATCAACGGTGAAACGCGCAAGTCGAATAAGACGACGTAGTCCGTACGAAGGCCATAGGGTTCTGTCTTTGTGTACTGACGGAGGAACGATGACAGCTCCTGATGGACTGCTTTGCATAGAGAGCGACGGCAAGCGCTGGTTGGCTACGCGAAATCGAATCCTGCAGCGAATGAGTGGATGCGAAGGGCCACGGGGACGCGGCAATACGGCGCATGCATGATCCTGAATCTCATCCATACGAGCGCTCTGCCGATTCTCTCATGAGGTTCGTTCTGAGTGTGATGAGTGCGTGAGAGGCTGAGTCGCTCCAAAGTATTGCCTATTTCAGCACGACTTGGCCAAAATCACTAGAAGAGCCGCATCATTGGCTTCGACATTGGGAAAATTGACTTCCCAGTGAAGGTCAATGTTGTCCCACTCGTTGTTGGGAGGTCCTTAATCATTGATAAAATATGCTCCACAGGTTTCTGAAAGCTTGACGGCATGTCAAGCAGCAGCGATGTCATTATCTGTGGATAAGGAGAGGTGAAACAGTGGACACTGGGGCGGAAAAACGGGCTTGATATTTATGAAACGGTAGACGCTGTTCCTGTCCAGCAAGCGAGGCGCCGAGGGAAGGCGTGGCGCCTTCTTTCGGCAGACCACGACGACAGCACCCCGTGTCCATGTCCATCTGCTTCCTTACTTCGACAGCGCAAGATGAAGATGGGCACTGCAGACTGCTGATGTTACGGTCGCTTTATCCTCACTCTGGAGGGTCCTTACATTAATCGGATGCAAAGGGCACTTTACCGTGAGTGCAATCAAAAATTCGCGAGCTGAACAGCAGACGCCGACCCTCTTTGGCTGCAGCTGCTTTTGCGCCTGGTTCGTGCTGGGGCGCAGTGGCTGTGAGCTACTCCGCTCCAGAAGCGACAAGTCCAAGCAGATGGCCCCACGAGGACGTGCTCGTTCTGGTGTCTCGAGCTGTCCACGCCTTGGTGGTTCAGATGAACTGAAAAGGTCGCACCGAACATCGCCAAACTGTCACCTTCGCGCAAAGCATGTCGTGTGGTGTGAGACAAGGCGTCGACGGGCGACTGTCGTCTCCATCCCAGCACAGTGTACCGCCAACCAGCATGCAAAGGCCATGTTCGAAAGGGGATAAGTCAGGGGAGAATGGACCGCGGATCGCTGTTGGCTGCTCGTTTGGGGCGAGCAGGGACCAGACTCCACCAATCAGCTAGGCCACAGTGGACATGGCCGCGAATACGAACCGCCACCCTTGCCCAAACTCCACCGTCTCGTGTCCAAATAATGGGCAAAATGGATCGACCTAAACCCAGGCGAGCAAGCCCAAGGATAGGACTGCTTCGTTATATGACCTTACCCGTTGCCCGCCCCTGCTTTCGACGCCAACCTTTGTCTGCTCGTAGTCTTTGACGTCGAGTTCAGTTGTCGGGACCTTTCTTTGTAGACCTTTTGGATCATCTCCAGGTCAATCACGCTCTTTTGCATACGCATCATCGTCCATTATTAATTCGAGTCTCGGGTCACCTTCTTTCGACTCGTACTCATCCGGTCATTTACCAAGGAACAACTACTTTCAGCATTCAGCATGGCCAATTTCAGCAAGCCCCAGAGCATGATGACCATGCTCTTCGGTCTCTTCGCGCTTCTTCAGATTAGCGTCGCAGCGCAACATGGTGCCCATCACCATGTTCATCGTCACGCGGACAGTGTGATCAAGGCTCAGATTGACGAGGCTGCGCACGAGCTCTCGAAGCGTGACATCGGTCCTTTTCTGGCCATCAGCGGTGTCTGCGGCTCTAAAACTGTCTGGTGGGGTGACTGCGACAACAATGGCAGGCAATCATACCCTCGTCTTGAGATCCGTCAATTGAGAAACAATGCCGATCAGTGGAATCTGTACCTCCTGGGAATGGAGAGGTTCATGAGCAAGGGCCAGAGCGACAAGCTCAGCTACTACCAGATTGCCGGTGTCCATGGACGTCCATTCACTACATGGAACAACTTCCCAACTCCTCTCCTCAACCAGGCCGGTTTCTGCCCTCACGGCCAGACACTTTTCGGATCTTGGCACAGGCCGTATCTTGCCATCTACGAGGTATGTTGGTTGAATGTTTCCCGAACTTAAATTGCTGACGATTCAATAGCAAGCCTGGTACCTCGCAGTCACTGAGGTCATCAACGACTTCCCAGCTGGACAGCGCCAGCGATGGAGGGACGCTGCGGAATCTCTGCGCATGCCTTACTGGGATTGGGCGCAAGAGAACGGCGGCGGCCCAACTGTTCCCACTTTGATGCGTGACCAGACTGTGACCGTCACCAAGCCAAATGGCCAGGTGACGATCGCCAACCCGCTCTACTCCTACAGCTTCGGAAACTCACTCCCTAACGAGATGGGAGGCGGACCATGGAACAACAACCCCTTCACCCTCCGTCGCCCAGTTGCCAACCCTACTCGCAGCAATAACAACGAAATGAACGGCCGTTTCGATAGCATGCGCGTTTCTCTCCGTGACCGAGTCTTCGCCCTCTTCTCTAGCAAGCAACCTTGGGGATACGCCTCCACTTCTGCGATCGGTGTCCGCACTGATCTCAGCGGTAGCGGTGTTGACAGCTTCGAATCTATTCACGATGCTATCCACAACACTGCTGGCGGTGAATCTGGTGGCCATATGTACTACCTCGATGTCTCAGCTTTCGACCCTCTTTTCTGGCTTCACCACACCAACGTCGACCGTCTGCTCAACATGTACCAGTTTATCGTGCCCGACACCTGGGTCGCCAACGGCAACATCAACCGCGGCATGGCTCAGTGGAACCAGGGTGAGGCCAAGAACGGCGGAACTCCTCTCAAGCCTTTCACCAAGGGCACCTACGGCGATTACTTCACTAGCGGCGACGTCCGTGAGACCCGCGTCTTCGGCTACTACTACCCCGAGACCAGCGACCGCTCCTACGGTCAAGTCGCTCAGGCCGTCACCCGTCTTTATGGTGCCGGTGTCCGCCAGCTCAACAAGCGCGCCGACGCCGTGAACGAGAAGACCGGCCAGTATCTCGGCCGGCCCATGAAGGAAGGTGACTACCACCACGTTCTCGACATCACCGCCGACAAGTTCGCCATGGAGGGCTCCTACACTGTGCACTGCTGGATCGACAACGCCGGCGGAAACAGCACCTCCAACAGCACCGCCCCCTACGGCAACAGCACTGCTTCAGCCTACACCCCCGTCTCTACCGGCTACCCGACCAAGCACAACGGCACCGGCAGCGAGGCCGTTGAAGACTACGACCCCAGCCAAGACTACACCCAGGACCCCAACTACGTCGGCGCGTACGGCGTGCTCGGCGGCATGAAGGCCGGCGGCGGCAACGCCACGTACCCCATCATTACCCGCGGCTCCCTTCCCCTGACCACCTGCCTCCAGGGCAAGGAATACTACGGCGACCTTGAGTCGCTCGCACCCGAGCACGTCGAGCCCTACCTTGCCAAGAACCTGCGCTACAAGGTCGTTGGCATCAACGGCGAAATCGACCCCTCCACGATCCCCAGCTTCCATGTCGCAGTCAAGTGCACGAAAGTCAAGCCCGCAGCGAACGAGTACGAGCTGCCCGATTTGAGCGAGCCGTACACCGTCCTCGAGAAGGCGACTGAGAAGCTTCCCGCTGGAAAGCCGTACACCTACAAGCCTTCACCGATTGATATCGCGATGCCGGATGCGGACTACGAGGAGGGTGGCAGCAACGGAGGAAACACTGGTGGGTACAATGGTGGCAACGGCCCACTCAATGGTGGAAAGCCAGGTCAGAGCTACCCCAACACTGGTGTGTTCCCGTACCCGACGATGCCGTGGGAGGAGCAGGGGTACTGCAATGTCCAGCAGGAGATCAAGTATGTGTACCCTGATGGCAAGGCTGTTGGGTACTAAGCTTCTTCCTTCTGGGATTGATTTGAGATGAGTGGAGTGTTGATAGAGCGGGCGCGCAGCGTTGTTACATAATACCTTTTTTGCACTATTTTCTGAAATGTACATTGGCATGAACGACAAGGGTGTCCTCTTCAGGGAATGTGAAGACTAGTTTGATGCAAGTTGTGATTCTTTTTTCGTTTTGTCAGAATGGGCATTAGTTGAGCGTTCTGACTTCTGTGGGATTCGTTGTAATTGACGTGTCTTGATGATGAACTGCGATTGAGCGTGTGTGGTCGCTGAGACTCTTGTGATGATGTGAGACGTCCCTTTTACCTTTCATAACCGTTATCCCGACAGAATTTCAGCAACCGGAACGTTGAGTACCGTTGTGCTGGTAGAGTTTGACGGAGATTGACGTGTAGGTAGTTGGTGACGAACAAGGGGTTGAGCCAATTAAACTAGCAGAATTGCAGCCAATTGGGGGAGCGTCAACAACTACCTACACGTCAAAGTATACCCGCAACACGGTAGACTATTTTACAAGTACGTCAACGGCGGATAAGGATAAAGCGTTGTTTCCAGCAATACGGTTGTCGGGGCAATGAAGGACGCCCTTTCAAGACCGAATTCGAAGTTTTGTAGCTTCACTATTCGACCCACGAGACTACATATTGATTTAGGCCGACATGCACTTATGCCTCCCACTGCCGAATTTATTTTCCTTTACTGATCATGTGTGGAAATTAAGTATAGACTTTCTAGTGTTCTCCAGTTTCACGATACTACACTCTCATCTAGCACACTTTTGTTACTAGCCTACATAGCAAGTCTCGGCCCATGTCATTGCTACTACTACAAACGCTTGCCCTTTGAGGAAAACGAACGACTTAATCAAGTATTCTAGAAAGCCTCGAAGCTTTGAGGTCCAAAACCAGGGCATAATTCCATCCCTGCATGCCTCTGCCGCACGTCGATCGGCAGTCGTAAAGGACGAGGCGTACTCTGGAAGAACCTCTTTACAGTTAACAGTGACACAGTTAGGTCCCAGTAATAAGGCCGCAGCTTCACACCTACGACATGTCATGCTCACACCTCATGCCCCAATTGTAGCTGAGCCCCACAAGAACACAATCCCCGGCCTCATCCCCATAGCATCAAAATGCTTCCAACCAAAAGAAAGACACGATCTCCACACTAGCTCACTGATTTTCAGCCGCGATAACCCCGTAGCCCGGTTCTCACACATCACTGCGGCTCAGGCGGCCACTCCACACCGTCACCAACACACCTCACGGAGAATGCCGCAGAGCATCAGCGGCACTTTCTGGGCGACTTTGATTCACAGCAACAAGTAGCGCAGGAAATTTCAGCGATCTGCGGTGTGTGATTGGATGGAGGTACCCCGGATTTTTCTGGCACCGCGTTGATGGGGTGCGCGCGTTCATGGTACTGGCGTTGGCCAAGTGTCGGAGAGTTTGCACGGTGGAGTAGTGGCTTCGATGGGGAGTAAGGTATCGCGAGATGGTGGACTCGGTGTTTGTCTTTGCGAGAACATTGCTGGGTGAATGGCGGGTTGGGAAAGTGTGTATAAGAGTGTCGTTATGCCAGTGATGAAACATTTCATCAGCTACGAAACATCCACTCATCTATCACTACTTAACCCCACACTCCACTTCCCAACACCACAAACACACCCCAAACCACCCACCCACCATGCTCTTCCAACTCTCATCCGCCCTCCTCCTCGCAGCCACCGCGCTCATCCCCTCCACCACCGCAACATGCCAACTCCAACTCCGCGAAGAAGACCGCGGCCGCAAAATCACCGACGACCGCTACTGCAGAAACCAAGGCGAAGGCCAATGGACCTTCGGCATGCAAGTCGGCCTCACCGTCGTGCCCTCCTTCGGCGGCGGCGGCAACGGCCTCGCCGGTGCATCCGGCAACACCATCTTCACCATCTACGACAACACGTGCACCGTCATGGGCAGCTATCTGCCGTGCCAAAACGAAGGCAGTATCGACCGACCGTACTACATTGCCGAGAACTTTATGCCGTATGAGCTGGATATCGAGGAGGTGGATATGGATGTTGGCAATTCGTACTTTAAGTTTGCGTATGGGGATGGGCTGTATTCGATTGGGAATAATCATTGTGTGTGTACGGTTACGGATTCGGGAGCGGCGTATGCGCAGAAGGCGTGTGGGTGTGCGTTTCCGGTGGATGGGAAGTTTAAGGGGAAGAGGGGGGTTGGGAATGAGAGTGAGCTGCTAAGGGAGATTGAGTTTAGGGCTTGATGGGGCGCGAGATGGATTATGTTTGTTAAGGTGTGTGAATATTGAACGGTAGATCTGGCTTGTAATATCAGGGGATAGGACACTTGGTAGTATCATCGTATCTGAAATTGTTATCAAGATATCATTGGTCGATGTTGGTGACTTGCGAAATGGGGAAAGTAGGATAGCGCCATCAGGGAAGTTGTCCAACGTGAAATGGTGATACAGGAGCTGAGATCTGGATCGACATAGTCGACAAGTAAGGTTGTAGGTATGCGTCGGGCATCGAGTCTGTCAAGGTCAGTATGTTCGTCAGTCACCTGTACGTGATATATGGCCGACTGGTGTGGTGGAGAATGTGAAGACAATGGCTCGAAGCAAAAACGCATGACGTGTTTGCCAACGAATTGCCTTCGCGACGAGTAAGTGTGAATGTGCCGGTAAGACTAAGCTCACGTGTGCAGCCGCTGATTTGTTGACATGATCTACCGAGTAGAGGTCATAGAGGTCTTGATATTGAAAGAAATGGAATTGCTGATAGTCGCTGTAAGAAAGACATAGCGATTGCGCAAGGCTGGACTTCGCCATCCAGTTGTCTTGTGAGAGTGTGCTTCAGTAAGTCCGGAGATGCCGAGCCTGGGGTAACACGGCGTTGACGATGCGTGTGCCTGCAGAAGGCCGCGTTCGCTTCCAGGCAAGCACGTTCACCGGTCACGTGCGATTGCCGCTCAAGACGGTCGAGTCTCGGGTGAGCACCTGCCCGGGCTGCACGAGCTGGCGGGACGGAATACACGAAGACAGTGGCGGAAATGGACGAGGGGATTGGGTGGAGTTGACATTTGGGTGGTGCTGATTGTCGTGTGTTTCGTCTGCGTTCAACCAATCTTTGGGCAGAGATGGCACGCGCTAGGACAGCTTGCACCTTGATGCTCACGGGCGGCCAGCTTTGGGCGGCGCGCAACCGCCTCCTTCTTCTGCACTTATTCCTCTTTTTTTTTGCGACTCCAGACTTGAGGTGTTGTTGAACGATCTGTGTGCGCACGTGGGCTGGACCGTCCCGTCTTTGTTGCGACGACACCCAATACTAGCGCTCTATAAGCGCCCTCTGACGCGCAACCGCTGCAGCATTGACAGGCGCTGACAACGGCGGTTCAGCGCCGTCGCAACTGTCTTGTCGCACCTTTTGGGCCCTCGAATCTGCCCCCGACACCCGACACCTCCAGACCCGCTGTGGACAGGCAAGTGGATCGCTGCCATACCCTCGGAGCCATCCTCCATCCCGCGACACGACATCGATCGGCTGCTACAACGTATGGAAGAGACGGCAACGTCATGCCAGCACCGTGCTTGGAGACACCCAGGAGCCCTTCACCCGTGACTGAGGGCAGACCGACATGATCATTGAGGTCCGACAGCGCTCCGCTTCAAACGTCTCCAACCGCAACACCTCGCAAGACCGCGCCCACCGTCGCGGACCCGTGCCGCCGTCGCTGGATACTCGCGCCCTTCTCAGCCCCCCAAACGGAAACTCGCCGTACTCACAGCTATTGCCGGGCGGTGCGAATCGGCCTACGAGCCCTCGAGGCCGCGCGCATACCGTCGCAGACCCGCATCTGCACCAGAGGCAGCTTAGTCAAAGTCAAAGTCACGCGCATCCTACCAACATGTCCTTCTACCCACCGCCGCCTCCTCCTCCACAGCCCACCTCGACCCCGTCGTCCCATATCCGCCTGCCCGGGCCTCCACCTCGCCCGTCCACCTCGAACCAGCATGGCGGAATGCCCATGGCTGGCCAGCACTACTGGAACCCTCCCCCAGGCCAGTATCCGCAGCAGCAGCAGCAGCAGTACAACCCCGGCCTCTACCAGCACCCGTCCTATACAACCCTGCCCCCGCCGCCATCAGTACGGCCCCCTCTACAGCAGCAGCAGCAGCAGCAGCGAAGCGAACCCCTGACCTCGGCGACCTATGTGCCCGATGGCGCAAGTTTTGGACCTGGTATGTTGTACATCCCATTCCATGAGAGAATGACTATCTGACGAGTTACAGGTGTTGGAATTCCGCCTCTGCACCAAGCCAGAGACTACGATGCGCAGTACTACGACACTGGCTTTCCCCCAAATCCAGAGCCCGCACTGGACATACAGCAGAGCGTGCAGAGCGTGCAGTACGGCAACCCTGCCTTCAATGTCCCGCCCACACCGAGCAGTCGCACCCACCTCAACATACCCACGGGCGACGCCCAGGCCTATGATTCGCCTGGACCGCCTACAGCCTCTTTCCAGAACTCCATGATACAGAAGACTAGCAGCGTCTACCATCGTAACGAGAACAATGGAGCAACCCCCGTCTCGCCGCACGATCTGTCCGCGCTGTGGCCTGGACAGCGCGTACAAAGCTGGCTAGCCGACAATGGCTTCTCGAGAGACTGGCAGGAGACCTTCAAGACGCTCGGTCTGGAGGGTCCGAGGTTTCTTGACATAGGCCGCGGCCACGGGAGCAAGGGAAACGTAGCCATGATGCACCAGGTCATTTTCCCACAGCTGGCCAAGCAATGCACGGCGAGTGGCACCGGCTGGGACCAAAATAGAGAGAGAGATGAAGGCCGCAAGCTTCGCCGACTAGTGCGTCACATTGTCGAGACTGGAGGTTCAGGAGGTGGTAGAGCCACTCAGCGCTCCGACGCTGGTCTGACTCTGACAAGCGCTGGACCAGAGGGTGGCGTTGAGAACTCGCCATATCTAGGTCGCAATGACACTCCTACAACCGCTGGCAACGGCGAGGATAGTCCAGGTCGACAGATGCCACTTGTTTCTCCCGGTGCAGGTGTTGCGCGACGAACGTCTACCCAGCGGAGCATCACAGTACCGG
>Ga0265798_10000889_pt1 | contig 47887 bp, 51 predicted proteins | sample P3T30metagenome_FD_192430 | JGI IMG/M metagenome (GOLD analysis project Ga0265798, IMG submission 192430) | Plant litter microbial communities from East Loma Ridge, Irvine, California - P3 T30 | ecosystem: Environmental > Terrestrial > Plant litter > Unclassified | place: USA: California...
GGTAAGCGTTTGACCGTGCTGGCCCTGCTGTTGGCCGGTACGGTAGCCCGCGCAACCTGTTTGCCGGCCAAAAACAGCCTGGCCTCGCCCGGGGACAGCGCCACCGTTGACTCACTGCGCGCAGTGGCCCGGCGACCACAGCTGCCGGACTCGGTACGGTTTCAGACGCTGCGCGCCTTGAGCGACGCCCTGTTTGCGCAGGATGAACGGGAGGCCCGCCGGGTGGGGGAGCAGGCCGTGCAGCTGGCCCGACACCGGCGGGACTGGCCGGGCGTAGCCGATGGCTTGTACCAGCTGGTGGTGAACTGTGAGCGGGCCGCCGACTACGTGGCGGCCATGCAGTACAGCCAGGAAGGCGCCGGCGTGGCCAAGGTGCACCAGCTCCCCGACGAATGGCGCTTCACCCAGTGCATGGGGCTGGTTTCGGTCGATACCAAAGACGTGACCGGGGGCCTGAAGTATATGCGGCAGGCCTACCAACAGCAAGGGGCCGTGGGCAACGTCCCACCCCGCGAGCGGGGCGGGTTACTGCTCAACCTGGCCAACACTTTTCTAGTGATGCAGCGCTACGACTCGGTGCTCCACTACGCTACGCGGGCGCTGCCCTACATGCAGCGCGCCAGGGATGCCCGGGGCCTGGGCTACGTGTACCAGTTCCGGGGCGAGGTGTACGCTATGATTAAACCCCAAAACAGGGCCACGCTCGATTCGGCGGCCACGAACATGAACCGGGCCCTGCGCATCATGCAGCGCCACGGGTTTCGGCCCCAGACGGCCAGTTCCGCGCTGGCCCTGGCCCGCGTGTACCGGCTGCAAGGTCAGCCGACCGTCTCGCAGCGGATGGCAGAAATGGCCCTTACCCTGGCCCGTGAGCTGAAGATGCCCGACTACGAGGCCGACGCGCTGGCTAACCTGGCCTGGGCCCACGCCGACCAGGGCCGGATGCGCCGCTCCTTCGACCTCGACAACCGGGCCCAGGACCTGCGCGACTCCCTGTTCAACGGTGACAAGGCGCAGGCCCTGGCCCAGCTGCAAGTGCGCTACGACGTGAAGCTGCTGACCGAGCAGAAGCGGGCCGCCGAGTTTGAGCAGCGCAGCCAGCGCGCGCAGCTGCACTCGCTGTGGCTGCTGTTGGGCGGGCTGACGACGACCATCGGAGTGGGCAGCTGGCTGTACTGGCGGCTGCGCCGGCAGAAAGCCCTGCTGGCCGTGGCCAATCAGGCCAACTGCCGGGCCGTGGCCGAAAAGGAAGTGCTGCTGCAGGAAATTCACCACCGCGTGAAAAACAACCTGCAGCTGGTGAGCGGGCTGCTGGGCTGGCAGGCGACCACCCTACCCGAACCCGCCCTGGTGGCCGCGCTGGATGCCAGCCGGGTAAGAATTCAGAGCATGGCTTTAGTCCATGAATTCTTATATCAAGCCGATAATCTGGCCGAAGTACGCATGGACCAGTATCTGCGCGAACTGCTTGATTCTCTGAAAACGGCGCTTACTACGCCCGAGCAAACCATCCAGCTGAGGACGGACCTGGCCCCGGTAATCATGAGCCCCAAAGAGGCCAGCACGCTGGGCCTGGTGGTGAACGAATTGGTGACCAATGCGTACAAGCACGCTTTTCGGGGCCTTCCCGAGGGCCACCTGCACGTTTCCTTCGCCAGTCGTCCCGGCGGCTTTCAGCTCACCGTCGCCGATGATGGGGGCGGAATGCCGGCCGGGGACGCCCCGGTAAAAGCCCACTCCCTGGGTATGCAGCTGGTCCGCACGCTCACCAAACAGCTGAAAGCGAAGCTGGTGGTGACCCGTTCCTTTCCCACGGGCACGCATCTGGAGGTTACTCGTGAATGACGAGACTTCCGGTGTGACCCTTATCCCACCCTATGTCTACCATTCTCATTGTTGAAGATGAATTACTTATTGCCGCTGAGATAGAACGCACGCTGGTTCGACTGGGGCACACCGCGCTCGAACCCGTCGACAACAGCGATGACGCCCTGCGCGTGCTGGCCACCCAGCCCGTGGAGCTGGTACTGATGGACATCAACATTGCCGGCGACTGCGACGGCATCGCGGCGGCCCTGCTCATTCGGCGGCAGTTTGCCGTGCCGGTGGTGTTTCTCACGGCCCGCTCCGACGCCGACACCCTGAACCGCGCCAAGCTGGCCCAGCCCTATGGCTATCTGGTCAAGCCCTTCACCGATGATTCGCTGCGGGTGCAGGTCGAGCTGGCCCTCTACAACGCCTACCAGGCCGGTCCCACCGGCCCCGTTCTGGACACCGCCAATGCCGGCGGCACGGAGGTGCTGGGGCCGGCCGAGCGCTGCCCCAAGTTCAAGGACTACCTGTTTGTGCGCAAAGGCTCCGGCCACGTCAAGGTGCTGCTGGCTGACATTCTCTACTTCGAGGCCCTGCAGAACTACGTGCGCATGTACACCGTACGGGAGAGCTTCGTGTTTGACTCCACGATGAAGGAGCTGGAGCAGAAGCTGCCCGACCAGTTTCTCAAAACCCACCGCTCCCACATCGTGAACCTGGACCACGTGCAGGCCTACGAGGAAAGCAGCGTGCTGCTGGGCAAGGAGTACGTGCCGGTGAGCCGCTCGTGCAAGGATGAGCTGAAAAACCGCATTCACTTGGTGGGGTAGGATGGAAGCCCGCCGTTTTGCCGGAAAATGTTGCTACCTAGCCGGCTCGCTACCTGCCAGCGGACGGAATGGGTATGGTGGAAAGCGAATTTTCAACTTCGGCAAGGAGTCGTTCGTTTAACCGGGCAGCACTTGGCTTGGCTTATGGTCCTTTTACCCCGCATTACCTGGTTTCGCATCGCGGCGGCGTGGGGGCTGTTTACGCTCTTTATGCTGGTGCTGGCGTATGCGCAGGCCCTCACGGGGGTCACGCCCCTGGTCTGGCGCACGCTGCTGCTAGCCCCCCTGATTTATGGCCTCATTGGCACGCTGCTCACGCCGCTGGTCTTCGGGCTGGCCGCGCGCTTCGACTTAACGGCGGGCCGTTCCCGCTGGCTGCCCTACCTGCTGGTGCATGCGGTGGCCAGCGTGGCCATTACCGTTGCTTACCGGGAGCTGTTTCTGGGGATGCTTTACCTGGTAGGCATTTCTACGGCCCCCGTTTCGTGGGCGGCGGTATTGTCGACGGTAAACTTCTGGGTTCCCATCTACTGGATGGTGCTGTTCGTGGCCTACGCCCTCGATTACCACGACAAGTGGCAGCGGCGCAACCTGGAAGCTGTTCACTTACAAGTGCAGCTGGTGCAGGCCCAACTGCAGGCGCTGAAGCAGCAGCTCAACCCGCACTTTCTCTTCAACACCCTCAACGCCATTGCCACGCTCATTGGCGACGAGCCCCGAAAGGCGCAGAGCGTGACGGCCAAGCTCGGCGAATTCCTGCGCATGGTGCTCGACCACGCCGACGCGCAGCAAGTGCCGCTGGCCCAAGAAATGCACTTTTTGCAGCTCTACCTGGAAATGGAGCAGGTGCGGTTTTCCGACCGGCTGGCCGTGACTTTCGCGGTGGCCCCGACGGCGCTGCCGGCCGTGGTGCCGCACCTGATGCTCCAGCCGCTGGTGGAAAATGCCGTCCGGCACGGCCTGAGCGCGGCGGGGATGGGTACCATTCACATTCAGGCCGACCGGCGGGGCGAGTACCTGGTGCTGGAAGTGCGGGATTCCGGCCCCGGCCCCAAGCCGGATGGCCCGCGCGGCGTGGGCCTGGCCAATACCGAGCAGCGCCTGCGGGCGCTCTACGGGGAGCGGTACGTGCTGACCCTGGGCCCGGCCCCCGGCCAGGGCACGGTGGTCCACATTGAGCTCCCTTTCCTACTCTAACACTCCGCCTATAATGGACCCCATCCGCACCGTGATTGTCGATGATGAGCCCCTGGCGCGCCGGCGCATTCGGCAGCTGCTGGCCGACGCGTCCGGCTTCGTGGTGGAGGGCGAATGCACCAACGGGGCCGAGGCCGTGGCGGCGCTCTCCGGGGACGCCGCCGTGGACCTGGTGTTTCTGGACGTGCAGATGCCGGATTTTAGCGGCCTTCAGGTTTTGCAGCAGCTGTCCGCCTTCGCCCTGCCGCTGGTGGTTTTTGTCACCGCCTACGACCGCTACACGCTGCAGGCCTTTGAGGCGCACGCCGTCGATTACCTGCTCAAGCCGCTGGACCCGGACCGGTTCAGTCGCTGCCTGGCGCACCTGCGGCACCGCATCCGCCAGCAGCGGGCCGGCACGGTGCCCCCGCCGTGGGAGGCCCTGCTGCGCACGCTGCCCCCGGCCCCGCCGGCCACACCGTTTCCGACGCAGCTGCTTATCAAGCAGCCGGGCCGCCTGTACTTCGTGCCCGTGGCCCAGGTGCAGTACCTGGAGGCAACCGGCAACTACGTCGCCGTCCACGCGCAGGGCGAATCGCATCAGCTGCGTTCCACCTTGAGCCAGCTGGAGCGGCAGCTGAACGCGGCCTTGTTCCTGCGCATCCACCGCTCCCTGATTGTCAACACCCAATACATCAAGGAGCTGCGCCCCTGGACGCACGGCGAATACTTGCTCACCCTGCACGATGGCACGCACCTGACCTCCTCACGCAGCTGCAACGAAAGCATTCAGCAGTTTCTGAAGCAGTTCGCTTCGTAGGGTTTGGGGGGGTGGTGCATCGCAGGCGCCAAAACGGGCAATCCGCCCCGGTTGAAGGCCATTCCGTCCCAGCCCAGCTTAGGTGATGGTCAAATATCCGTACGCCGGAGCAGAACATTGCGTAGTACAAACATCAGGGGTTGACGAAGCAAATCCTCTTGTCTGTACTACGACCTTTACATGCCAGTTGCTACCATCCTTCCGTCTTCTGCATCCCAGGCAGCTATCCCCCGGCAGTGGAAACCGCCAGGAGAGCCATTGCTTACCATCACGTCACCTAGCCCTGCTTTTTTGGCGGGTGAAGACCGGGAAGCCGCCCTTGTCGCGCAACTGGTTGCCCGCGACGAACGGGCGCTGCGCGTACTCTACGACCGGTACGCCAACAACCTGCTGACAGTGATTCTGCGCGTGGTGCACGACAAAGCCCTGGCCCAAGACGTTCTACAGGAAGGCTTGCTCAAAGTCTGGCTCAGCATTGCCAGCTACGATGCCTCGCGAGGCCGTCTCTTTACCTGGATGGTGCGCGTGTGCTGCAACCAGGCCATCGACGCGGTGCGCAGTCCCCGGCACCGCTTCAATTCCGCCGCCCAATCGCTGGATATTACCGGGGTCCAGCGGGCCCAGGCCGCGACCAGCTTTAACCCCGAGCACATCGGTTTGCGCGAGCTGCTGCTGCACCTCAAGCCCCGGCAGCGCGAGGTCATCGACCTGCTGTATTTCGGCGGCTGCACCCAGGTAGAAGCCGCCGAACAGTTGGGCATTCCCCTGGCCACCGTAAAAACCCGCGCCCGCGCTGCCCTGCTGGTGCTGACCCGCTTTTCCAATTGAGCAGCTGTATTCCAACTGGCCACTGCCAACCGTACACCATTGTCATTTTCTTTTAACCCCTAACGCCTCCTCTGATGGCCCACTTTCATCACTTTCGAGTGCCCGCCCTGCTCGTTTCCGGCCTGGCGGTCGTAGCGGCTGCCGCCTGCCAGGGCGGAGGCACGACCCAGACCAATAATGAGGCGGCCACGGCTCAACCGGCCGATACCACGCAGGCCGGGGCTCCTTCCACGGCTTTGCAAGCGGGCAATATTGAGCGGGGGCGCGAGGTATTTCGCCACGAAACCTTCGGGGATGAAGGTTTCTGGACCGACGCTGCCCGCATGCCCCAGGGCATGAAAGCCGCCCGGCTGACGGTGCTTGACGCATTGAAAGCCGGCGTCAACTTCGATGTAGAGGCCATGCCGGCCGACCTGAGAGCGGCCCTGGCCAGTGAGGTGAAAACGGACCACTCGCCCGCGAAGGCGCCCAGGCTCAACGACCCGGCCACCCTCGATGCGCTGGTGAAGGCCAACGCCGTCATCGGCATGGTGCCCAAAGGCGCGAAGGTGGGCGTCACCTGCGCCCTGTGCCACACCATCACCGACAAGTCGATGTACGAGTTAACGGGCCAGGGCACCATCGGCAAGCGCATCGATGGGCCGACGCAGCACGCCCTCAACGTGGGCAAGCTGCTGGCGACCTGCGCGAACACGCGGGCCTTTTTCACCACCGCGCAGCTGCAGATGCCCGATGGCAGCACCATTGGCCGGGCCGCCAAGGGCCTGACGGCCAAGTCGACGGAAGCCGAGTTCGACGCCTACTTCAGCAACCCGAAGTACTACCCCATCGGCTCGTTTGACGACTCCCCGGACGGGGTGGGCAACCCGATTCACATCACGCCCTTTTTCCGGCAGGATTTGGCCGCACCCTACGGCTCGTCGGGCCAGAACAGCGACCTGAACGACTTCAATAACACGGTGTACACGGCCCTGTTCGACCAAAGCAACCTGCTCTCGGATGGCGGCCGGCAGTTCATTCACACGCTGGGGGCGGCCGCTGGCGACTCGATGCTGGCCGGCTATACCAAGGTGCTGGCTGCCACGGGCGTCACGGGCTACCCCTACGTCACGGCCGCGCTCAAAGGCAAGCCCGGTGAGCCGCCCACGCCCACCGGCAAGCGGGTGGATGAGCAAAAGCTGCGCGACCTGCAAGCCTACGTCAACAGCCTGCAGGCCCCGAAGGGCGTGGTAAGCAGTGCCGCGCTGGTGGCCAGCGGCCGGGCACTGTTCGTGGCGCAGAACTGCACCTCGTGCCACAGCACCAATCAAGGGGAGGCCGTGCAGTCGAAGCTGGTGCCGATGAACGTTATCTGGCCCGGCTACGCGCCTAAAGTCATTGCCCAGCGAAAAGCCCCGCTCACGCCCATCCAGAATTCGCCCGGCACCTTCGATGACAAGATGGTGGTGGTGGATGCCAGCCCCGGCGGCGGCCCGCGCGGCAACGCGCTGCCCCTGCTGCTGGACCTGGCCCGCAAGCCGGTTTTCCTGCACGATGACTCGGTGCACAGCCTCGACGAACTGCTCAATCCCAAACGCGGCAAAACGGCCCCGCACCCGTTCTACGTCGTCACGCCTTCCCAACGCACCGAGCTGGTGGCGTATCTGAAAAGCCTGGATACCGACAGCAAGTAAGCGCCCGGCGGCCGGTAGGCAGGTGCGCAGGACTTTGCCGCTACCCGCCTCAAATCAGCCTTTCAATTAGACCATCCATTTTCCATCGTTCCCCATTTTCCCAATCCCATGAGCTACATCAAGGCCGGCCAGGACGCCAACGGCGAAGACATCAAGCTGCACTACACCGACCAGGGCCAGGGGGCCGTGGTGGTGCTCATCCACGGCTGGCCCCAGAGCCACGAGGCCTGGACCTACCAGCTGGGCGAGCTGCCCAAGCACGGCCTGCGCGTGGTGGCTTACACCCGCCGCGGCTTCGGCAATTCGTCCAAGCCCTTTGAGGGCTACGACTACGACACGCTGGCCGACGACCTGAAGGCCGTGCTCGACACGCTCAACCTGCAAAACGTGACGCTGGTGGGCTTCTCGATGGGCGGCGGCGAAGTGGCCCGCTACATGAGCCGCCATGGCGGGGCCCGCGTGGCCAAAGTAGCCTTCGTGTCGTCGGTGACGCCTTATTTGCTGAAAACCGATGCCAACCCCGACGGCGTGGACAAGTCCACGTTCGACGACATTCAGGAGAATATCGCCAAGGACCGGTTCGGCTTCCTGCAAACCTTCGGCAAGCAATTCTACGGCGACGGGCCACTGAGCAACCCCGTGAGCCAAGCCGTGCTGGACTGGTCGTTCGGCATGGCGGCACTGGGCTCGCATCAGGCTACGGTGGCCTGTGGCCACGCTTTCGCCGAAACCGACTTCCGCCAGGACCTGGCGGGCATCAAAGTACCCGCCCTGGTCATCCATGGAGCCGACGATAAAACGGTGCCCATCAAGAACAGCGCCGACCGCATGAGCCAGCACCTGCCCCATGCTACCTACATCACCTACGATGGCGCGCCGCACGGCCTGTTCATCACCGAAAAGGACAAGCTCAACCAAGACCTGATTGCCTTTGCTACCGGCGCGGACGTGCGCGCCGGCCAGAATAGCTAAGCGGCTGCTCAACCTGGAAAAGCCCCGGTCCTGCGAAGGAGCCGGGGCTTTTTTGTGGAGCAGTTAGCGCCGCCAACTTGCTGACATCCGCTTACTCCCCGGGCGACCGTTGCGGTTTTCGCCGCGCCGACAACAGCCAGAGGCCCCCGGCCAGCAGCACCAGCGCGGCCCCCACGATAGCCGCCTGGGGCAAGGCCGGTGCCGTCTTTTCTGATTTTTCTGATTTTACTCCGGCAATGGCGGCATCGGTAAAGGCCGCGCGGCTGGTGACGGCCAGAATCAGGCGCGCGGCTTCGGCGGGCTGGTCCCACTGCGGAAAGTGGCCGCAGTGCTCGAACCAATAGAGGCGCGCATCCGGGAATTTCTCCAGCGCCCGGGCCGACTGGCTGGGCAGGCACACCCGGTCCTGCCGGCCCCAGCCAATGACCAAGGGCTCGGGAATGCTGCCTTGGGGGGCGGGTAGCTGCACTTCGCCGTGCGCCAGCTGGTCGAGCAGCTCGTCGAAGGCGGGCGAGTGGGCGAAGCTGTACATCTCGTCGCGGGCCACCTGCGCGTCCACGGCCCAGGGCCGGGCCGAAAACTGCGGCAGCAGCACGGTGCGCCCCACGGCCGAACCGGCCAGCGCAGGCATCACCGGCTGCAGGGCCCTCACCAGCTTCCCGGACATGGACACCGAGTGGTAGAAAAACGGCACCTGCCAGCCCTGCCAGAACCCGCCCGGGTCCAGCGACACCACCGCGCCGAGCACGCCGCCGCGCCGGGCCAGCTCCAGCACTAGCCGCGCGCCCATCGAGCTGCCCACGGCATCGATGCCGAGCAGGTCGTGTTGGACCAGAAAGTCCGTCACCGCATCAGCCAAGGTGCCGATGGAATGGATGCCGGGCAGTTTCGGGGTGTCCCCGTGGCCGGGCAAGTCCACGGCAATGACGTCACGCTCGGCCGCCAGAGTATCGAGGAGGGTGTTCCAGGACCGCCAGCTGCCGCCGATGCCGTGAACCAGTAATAAGGGGCGGCCGGTGCCGCGGCGAACGAAGTGCAGGTCCATAAAGAAGGGAAAAGTGTAACACCTAAACGTAAGGGCGCAATAAATGGCTCACCCATCGGCCCGGCACGTTGGTTCCGCCTGATGTTCACGCAAGCGGTAATTTTCTCAATATTTTAAGTTTAAAGGCTGTGCCGTTCGTGTGTCGGGGCTGCACCTCACCATCGAATTCCAACCATTCGTCAACTTTCTACCCAAGCGGTTTATAGCCCGGATAGGTTTGTAGCGTCAAATCACGGTTTGGCAAGTTCACGCCCGGGCCGGTCGGCCCGGGGTGCCACGCTATTTCCCCGCGATGCTCAGCGCCTATTCCTGGGGCCAGTTTGGCCTTTTCATTCTGGTTGTGGTTATTCTCTACTACTTGGTGGTGGGCCTGCTCTACTACCGGGTGGAACTCACGGCCCTGCTGACGCCGGGCAAAAAGACGGCCGGTGCCCAGCTCGCCGGCGCGGGCGGCGTGGCGGCACCTCCTTCGCTGGTGCGCCCCACCTCGGCCTTCGTCAAGGCTACGCCAGCGGCCACGGAAACCCTGGAAGAAGCTGATGACGCGGAAACCCCTGAAGCCGGCGCGGACCAGAACCTTCCCGCAGCGGCCGAGCCGCTGGTCAGCGGGGCGCTGCCTGATTCCACTGGCACGGCCACTGGCACGGCCACTGGCCACGACGAAAGCACCGGCGACACCGCCCTGATGGAGGCCATGGCCGCCGCAGGCGATGAGGCTCAGGTGCTCGACGAAAACCGCACCGAAGTAGCTGACCAGGCCGATGAGTACCTGGCTGCTCTGGTCCGGCGCGAAGCCCACAACCTACCCATGAAGCCAGGAACGGCGGAAGCGGCAGTTGACCAGGCCTTGGAGCCCGAAACCGTGCAGCTGCCCCTGGTGGCGGATGGCTACGAGCCGCTGGCCAGCTTCGAGGAACCGGTAGCCTCGCGGCTGGACATTGCCCCCGTGGACCCGCCCCGGCTGGTGGCCGCTGCTTCGGTTGCCGAATACCTGACCCTGCTGCAAGCCGGCCAGCAGCCCGCGCCGCCAGTCGAGCTGGCCGGCACCACCCTGGCCGAGCAAATGGCCCAGCAGATGGCCCTCAACCACGCCGAGCTGGATAACCTCTTCGGCCCCGACGATGAGTAGCCCGGCCTTCTTTCTCCCTAATCATTGATTCCCGACTCCTTTTTCCTTGCCATGACTAAGAAACCGCTCATCACTTCCATGGCCCTTGTGGTCCTGCTGTTCAGCTCACAACTGCTTTACGCCCAGACCGGAGGCGGCAACGGCACGGCCGGCATTCAGGATGCCACCACCCAGGTTACCAGCTACTTCGACCCGCTCACCAAGCTCATGTACGCCATCGGCGCGGTACTGGGACTGGTGGGGGCCATCAAGGTCTACGGCAAGTGGAACGCCGGCGACCAGGACACCCAGAAAACGGCCGTGTCGTGGTTCGGCTCGATGATTTTCCTGGTCATCGTGGCCACGGTGGTGCGCTCGTTCTTCCTCTAAGCAGCCGCCCATGCCCATCTACGACCTCAATCGCGGCATCAACAAGCCCGTCGAATTCAAGGGCCTGGTGGGCAGCAACATCTACTTCCTGGCCGCCGGCATCGGGCTGGTGTTTGCCCTGTTCGTGACCTGCTACCTGCTGGGCCTGCCGCTGGTGCTCACGGTGCTGGTCACCTTCCTGGCCGGCGGCGGCATGTGGGCCGGGGTCTTCGCCCTGAACCGCCGCTACGGCGAGCACGGGCTGATGAAGGCCGCCGCCCGGCGCTCCTCGCCTAAATACATCACCAACCGGCACAGCCGCTTATTCCAACGCCTCAACGAGGACCCAACCAGCCGCGCCTAACGGCTGGTTTGGGTGCTTTCCCGCTTATGAGCAATAAGGTTCTGCCCTCCGTTTCCCTCGAATCCAAGCAGCCCATCTACAAGGTGGAGAAGGATTGCCTCATCTCGAAGAATGCGGACGTGACCGTGGCGTTTCGGCTGGATTTGCCGGAAATCTTCACCCTCTCGCGGGAAGACTACGCCCAGCTGCAGGCCGCTTTCGTGAAGGCGGTGCGCCTGCTGCCCGACCACTGCGTGGTGCACAAGCAGGACTGGTACGTGGAGGACAAGTACGCTCCCGGCTTTGAGGCCGAGCGCACGCTGCTCTCCTCGGCCTACGAGCGCCACTTCAACGAGCGGCCCTTCCTGAACCACTTCTGCTACCTCTACATCACCAAAACCTCGTCGGAGCGGCCCAACTGGGGCAGCACCTCGGGGCTGCTGGCCCGGCGCAACATCGTGCCCAAGGACATGCTCGACACGAAAGTGCTGGAGAGCTTTTTCGACAACGTGGGCCAGTTCGTGCGCACGCTGGAAGGGGTGGGGCCGACCAACGCGCCTTACATCCGCTCGCACCGCCTGACCTCGGATGAGCTGGCCGGCACGGCCGAAAAGGCCGGGCTGCTGGAAAAGTACCTGGCGCTGGACCTGTCCGACCAGGCCCTGCAGGTCGACCTCGACCTGACCGAAGGGCTGAAAGTGGGGGCGGAGTTCTGCCAGATGTTCTCGGTGGCCAACCTCGATGACTTGCCCACTTCGGTGGAAACGGATATTCGCTACGAGCAGTACAGCACCGAATACTCGGACTTTCCCATTTCGTTTGCCGCCCCGCTGGGGCTGCTGCTGGGCGCGAATCACATCCTGAACCAGTACGTGTTTCTGGATAACACCACCAAGACGGTGAAAACCTTCGAGCAGAAGAAGGACCGGCTCAACTCGCTCTCGCTCTACTCGCGGCAGAACGCCATCAACTTCGAGTACTACAACGCCTTCCTCAATGAGCTGATTGCCCACAAGCGCCGGCCGGTGCGGGTGCACTGCAACGTGCTCACCTGGGGCCGGCACGAGGAGGAGCTAACCGAAGTGCGCAAGCTGGTTAATGCCGCTTTCAACGCCATGAACTGCAAGCCGCGGCAGAACACGGTGGACATTGCCGCGCTCTACTGGGGCGGCATTCCGGGCAACGCCGGCGACTTTCCGAGCGAGGAAACCTTCTACACCTTCATCGAGCAGGCCGTCTGCTTCTGGGCCAGCGAAACCAACTACCGCAGCACCGGGGCCACCAAGGGCATCAAGCTCTCCGACCGCCTCACGGGCAAGCCCGTGCTGGTGGACATTTCGGATGAGCCGATGAAGAAGCAAATCATCTTCAACCGCAACAAGTTCGTGCTCGGCCCCTCGGGCTCGGGCAAGTCGTTTTTCACCAACCACATGGTGCGCCAGTACTACGAGCAGGGCGCGCATGTGCTGCTGGTGGACACCGGCAACTCCTACAAGGGGCTCTGCGAGCTGGTCGGCGGAGTGTATTTCACCTACGAGGAGGACGACCCGATTGCCTTCAACCCCTTCCTGATTTCGGGCAAGCTGGACGTGGAGAAGAAGGAATCCATCAAAACGCTGCTGCAGGCGCTCTGGAAAAAGGACGACGAAAGCGTGAGCCAGTCGGAGTACGTGTCGCTCTCCACGGCCGTCAGTCTGTATTACGTGATGCTGGAAGCAAATGAGCTTATCAAGCCGAGCTTCAACACGTTCTACGAGTTTGTTAAAGGACCTTATCGGAAGATTCTGGAGGAGGAAAAGGTCCGGGAGAAGGATTTCGACATCGACAACTTCATCTACGTGCTCAAGCCCTACTACCGGGGCGGCGAGTACGACTACCTACTGAACTCCGAGAAGGAGCTGGACCTGGTGCAGGCCCCCTTCATCGTGTTCGAGCTCGACAACATCAAGGACCATCCCATTCTGTTTCCGGTGGTCACGCTCATCATCATGGAAACCTTCATCTCCAAGATGCGCAAGCTGAAAGGGGTGCGGAAGATGATTCTGATTGAGGAGGCCTGGAAGGCCCTGACCACGCCGGGCATGGCGGCCTACATCAAGTATCTCTTTAAGACGGTGCGCAAGTTCTTCGGCGAGGCCATCGTGGTGACGCAGGAAATCGACGACATCATCGGCAACGAGATTGTCAAGGACGCCATCATCAACAATTCGGACTGCAAGATTCTGCTCGACCAGCGCAAGTTCATCAACCGCTTCGATGAGATTCAGGCGCTGCTCTCGCTCACGCCCAAGGAAAAGGACCTGGTGCTGAGCATCAACCGCGACAACAAGGCCACGCGGGGCCGCTACACGGAGGTATTCATCAGCCTGGGCGGGGTGGTGTCCAAGGTGTACGCCATTGAAGTCTCCAAGGAAGAATACGTGACCTACACCACCGAGGAAACCGAGAAAGTGCGGCTGTTTGAGAAGCTCAAGCAGACCGGGGACATGCCCACGGCCATCAAGCTTTTCGCCAACGAGCTGCGCGAAGGGTAGGGCGGCTGATTTCAACCAAAGGGAAAAATCATGAAAACGAAAATCACGCTTCCAATACTAGGCTTGGCCACTTTGCTAATTGGCTGCGGCTCCGACAAGGCTACGACGGCGACGGACAATAAAGCCGTCGAAACAGCTCTTCCAACCGTTTCCACCTCACCCGTGGCCGTGGCTGCCGTGGCGTTTGCCGATAGCCTAGCATCGGCTCCCAAAGCCGAAAAAACTGACATCACCGCCGCCCGGGCTTTCGCGCAGGCCGTGAATACCTGGGAGGCCAGCGACCTGAACGGTGCGGTGAAGGAGCACCCCGTGGTGGCCAACATCTGGAAACGCTACCGCTACGTGCTGCGCACCATGGTTCGCTCGCGAGGCCTAAAGCGCGTGAAACCCGAAGACGTGGCTACCTGGAACGGCTTTGCGCCGCAATGCGAGGAAGCCATGAAAATGCTGCTGCCGCTCACCCAAGAGCCCAACGTGACTGCTACTCAGGCGCTGCCGACGCTGCAGAGCGTGGATTCTAGCATCAGTCGGGTGCGCTTCGCGGCCGAACGGCACATGATGTACCTGGAGCACCCCTACACGCGGACACTGTAGCGTCACCTCTTTCAACCACTTGCCTTCCCCATGAAAACGAAGATTGGCATCCTCAGCCTAGCGCTGCTGGGCCTCAGCGCCTCGAAAGCGTCGGCCCAACTGGTAGTAACGGCCCCGGTACTGGAAGTGCAAAGCGGCGTACAAACCGGTCTGCAAAACACGATGAAAGGGCTGGAAGCGGCAGCTAACAAGCTGGTAGCTCTAGGGGTGAAGGAGCAGGAACTGACCAAGACCTACTCGCTCAAGAACATGGAGCAGCACAAGGCCTGGTATGACGGGCTGCTGAAGGTGAGCAGCGCGGTGCGCGACTACCGCCGCGTGCGAGCCATTTACGCCAAGCAAACCCAGATTATCTCGACCTACTCCTCAGCCATCAATGTGTTGCGCACCTCGCGCTATATCACGCCGGCCCAGCTGACAGAGATGGTGTCCATCTACACAAAGATGCTGGCCGAAGGAGCCAACACCGTGTCTGACCTGGCCACCATTACCAGCCCGTCCATGCTCAAGATGACCGACGCGGAGCGGATGGAGTTCATCGACACGCTGGACGCCAAAATCACCGACCAGCTGGGCCTGGTCAACTACTTCACCCGGCGCAACATGATGGTACTCAAGACTGCCCAGCAGGTCGAGCAGGACCACCAGGCGCTGCTCAGCCTTATGGGCGCGCACTAACCTTTCCTCTTCCAATGAAAGCATTCACCACCATGTTTTTGCTTGGCCTGGGGCTGAGCGCACAGCAGGGCTTTGCCCAAGCTCCGGCCGTTATTTCCGCGCCCATCGCTGAATCCAGCTCGCGCAAGCAGATTGTGCACCAGGGCGTATCGACCACGCTGCTGGGCCGGGGCAAGGCCCTGGCCGGCGATATGCAGGTGGTAAGCGGCAAGATTAAGGGCATCGTGGACCAGACGCAGGCCCTGCACGCGCAGTGGTACAGCAGTTTGCTACAGATAAGCGCGGGGGTGCGCAACTACCGCCGGGTGCGGGAAATCTACGCCGCGCAGGCCTCGATGATTTCGCAGTTCAGCTCGGGCGTGGCCGACCTGCGCGGGCGCGGCCTCTCCCCAAACCAGGTGACCGAAGCGGCGCAGGTGTACCAGGTGCTGCTGCAGGAAAACGTGGCCCTGATTGGCGAGCTGGCCACCATCATGACCACGAACCGCGCGGAAATGACGGACCCGCAACGCATCAAGTTCATCAACAAGATTGGCGACAAGATGCAGCAGCAGCAATATCTGATGACCTACTACACCAATAAATGCCGCGCTGTGGCCCTCTCACAGCAGCAGGCCATTCAGGACCGGGCATCCGTGCTCACCCTCGTGGGCACCAAGCAGTAGTCCTTTCGCTTTCATCCACTAGCCCCCAACCTACCCGACTATGGAAATGAATTCCATCACCGCGCAAATGCTCGAAATGGAGCAGATGCTCAGCCGGCTCTATGATTCCATGCTGCCCCTGGTGGCGCAGTTCGTCACCCTGGGCCGGGCCGTGGGTGGGGTAGGGGCACTCATTTTCATCAGTTCCCGCGTCTGGGGCCACATTGCCCGCGCCGAGCCTATCGACCTGTATCCGTTGCTGCGCCCGTTTCTGATTGGGCTGGCCATCCTGCTGTTTCCGCAGCTGCTCGGCGGCCTGCGCGGCATCACCGGCGCGCTGGCATCGAGCACGGACTCGGTGCGGGTAGACCAGACCACCCAGATTACCGCCTTACAGGACCAGAAAAAAGCCCTGCTGGCCGCCCGCCCCGAAAACAAGTACTTCGCCACGGACGAGGCCTACGAAAAGCGGCTCGACGAGCTGGGCATGATGAACATGGGCCAGCAGCTGTCGCTCTCGTTTGATAAGCTCAAGTACGATGTGAACCAGAACTTCCGCGAGTGGATGAAGAACACGCTGGAGCTGTTCCACGTCGCGGCCCGGCTGCTCATCAACGTGCTGGCCACCTTTCTGCTCATCGTGCTGTCAGTGCTGGGACCGCTCACCTTTGGGCTGGCTATCTTCCCGGGCTTCGGCAATTCCATTCCCAAATGGTTGGGGCAATTCATCACCATCAGCCTGTGGGTGCCCGTGGCCAACATTTTCGGAGCCATTATGGGCCAGTTTCAGATAATGATGCTGCAAGGCGACATCACCCGCCTGACCTCTAACCAAGGCGTTGACTCGGCCGACTTCGGCTACCTCGTGTTTCTGTGCATTGCCATCACGGGCTACCTGATTATCCCCTTCATCACCGATATGATGATTGCGGCTTCCGGGGCAGGCCAGGCCGCCCGGGCCATGCAATCGGCTATGAGTGGTGGGGCGGCTATGGCTGGCGCGGCGGCAGGTTCAGCCGGGCGGGCGGGCGCGGCCGGCGTATCTGGGGCCGCATCGGGCCTTGGGGCGGCGGTTGGGGCCGGGCAGGCATTAGCTGGCAATGCTGCCTCGGGCAACATGACGCGGAGTGAGGCCGCAGGTCACCGGGCTGGCACGGCGGTGCGCGAACGGGCGGCCAGCTTCGTCAACCGGCTACGGGGCTAGCCCTGGTTGCGCGGTGATTTCCCACTATTTCCTTTTCCCATGTTTGCTTCCCTCAAAACCATTGATTCGGCTTTTCAGCAGGTAAAAACCCTGGCGCTGCTCTTCATTGTGGCCGTGCTGGTGCTGGCTGGCACCATCGCCTATTTTGCCTTCCAAACCACCAACGCGGCGGCCAATCGCATTTACGTGCTGGAAGGCGGGCAACTGCTCACGGCCGGAGCACGCGATGCCCGGGCCAACCGGCCGGTGGAGGCGCGCAGCCATGTTACGCGCTTTCACGAGCTGTTCTTCACCCTCGACCCCGACCAGAAAGCCATTGACAGCAATGTCAATAAGGCTCTATACCTGGCTGATAATTCGGCCAAACGGCAGTACGAGAACTTCAAGGAGAAGGGCTTCTATAACGACCTGATTGCCGCCAACATCAGCCTGGAAATGACGGTGGACAGCGTGGTAGTGACCAACTCCCGGCCGATGGTGGCGCGGTGCTACGGGCATCAGCGCGTCATTCGGGCCACCTCGGTTACTACCCGCAACTTCCTTTCCGAGTGCTCCCTGCGCGACGTGACCCGTTCGGAAAACAACCCCCACGGCTTCCTGATGGAGAACTGGCGGGTGCTCAAGAATGAAGACCTGAATACGCTCCCCCGCTAATCCTCCCCAGTTATGCCAACGGCAACCAACGCGACGCACGACGCGCAATTTCTTCGCACCCGCAAGATGGCCACCTTCCTGCCGGTGGTGGGAGTGCCCTTTCTGGCTGTCATGTTCTACCTGGGCGGGGGCGGCCAGGGCACGCCGGCGGCAGCGCAGAACACCGAAACCGGCTTCAACACCAACCTGCCCAAAGCCGAAAAGGGCACCATCACCAGCAGCAAGCTCGAAGCCTACGCCAGCCCGGTCGACACCCTGCGCAACCGGGGCTTGGTCGATGCCCACCTCGATACGACTTCGGGCTCGGGGCTTTCCTACGCGGTGGGGGCCGATGGCAAAGCGGGTCCCAACGGCTCCGTCGATAAGTCGGTGGTTGAGGCCCAGCAGCAGCTCATTGCCGCGCAACAGGCCCAGATGAACGGCGGCGTAGTGCCTGGCACAGTAGCGCCCACCACAACAGCCCCCGGTGCCCTCACCCCGCAGGAGCAGATGGAACTGATGCGCAGCCAGCACGAACGCGACCTGGCCGAGCAGAAAGCCCAGCTGCAAATGGCGGCACTGCTGGCCCAATCCAACAACGCCGGTGGCGGAGGAGTGTCACCTCGGGCGGTAGCCGTAGCTCCTAAAAAGAAGAAGCCCACAACCAGACTGCGTGCCATCGATGATGACGCCGTGGTATCACGCCTGGGCTCCAATGGGCCGGGGCGCAAGCGTACAGCCTCGTTCCAAGGGTTTGATGCGGAAACCGGCACGGCCGGTGATGGCAACACGCTGCCAGCCGTCATCCACGAATCGCAGGAAGTGGTAAGCGGCTCACTGGTAAAAATGCGCCTCACCGAGTCGGCCGTCATCAACGGCCACTCGCTGCCGGCCAACACCTTCATCTATGGCAAGTGCAGCTTGGCTGGCGAGCGGCTCAGCATTGCCATTGAAACGCTCAAATCAGGCAACAGTGTGTTTCCGGCGGCGCTGGAAGTGTACGACGTGGACGGGCTGGAAGGCCTGCACATTCCCGGCGCCATCACCCGAGACGCGGCCAAGCAGGCTGGCGCCGAAGGGCTAGGTGCGGCCGACATGATGACGATGAGTGCCGACCCGGCTATGGCCGCGGCCGGTGTGGCCGTGAGTGCCGTGAAGGGCATTGGACAGAAGAAAATCCGTCTGGTCAAAGTTCGCCTCAAGGCTGGCTACAACGTGATGCTCAAAGTAGATAAAGACTAACGACTCCTTCCCATGAAAACCACCCTATTCGCTACCAGTGTCCTTTTACTCGGCCTGGCGGCTGCCCCGGTACAGGCCCAAACCTCGGCCGCCCGGATGCTGCAATACTCGGAAGCCAACAAGCTGCCGACTTACCCGCTCTACATCAGCGACCAGAAAACGACCCACCTGGTATTTCCCTTTCCGGTCACCTACGTCGACCTGGGCAGCTCGGGCCTGATTGCAGCCAAGGCTACCGGCGCAGAAAACATCGTGCGGGTGAAAGCGGCGTCGGCCGGTTTTCCGGAATCGAATATGACGGTGCTCACCTCCGATGGCAAGCTCTATTCCTTCGTGGTGAACTACCAGCACGACCCCAAGGTGCTCAGCCTCGACCTCGGTGCTGCCGGGTCGGCCTCGTCGGCACAAGGGGAAGCCATTTTATCGAACTCGCCCATCCCGCAGGGCAATCTGGATGCCTACTCCCGGCAAGCGCTGGCGGCGGGCGGTACCTCGGCCAGCGAGAGTGCCAACCAACTCAGCGTGCGCGCCGGCAACGTGGGCTACAAGCAGGAAACCCTGTTTTTTCCGCTGCACGTTGCCAACAAATCGAACGTAACTTACGACGTGGACTTCGTCAAATTCTACATTCAGGATAAGCAGGTGGCCAAGCGCACGGCCGAACAGGCCTTAGAAATCACGCCCATTTACGTCTTCAATGGGGTCCTGAAAAAGATTGACGCCAAAGGCCAGCTCGAACAGGTCTACATCTTCAAGAAATTCACCATCCCCGAGCAAAAGCAGCTCATCATCGAGGTGTACGAAAAGGGCGGCGGGCGCAACGTCAAGCTCAAGCTTACCAACGCCGACCTGCTCAAAGCCCGGACTTTCAAATAGGCATTGTCAAGCTCAGCAGCTGGGCAGAAGCAACGAAAAGTGCCCGCGTTGCGTTGCCTGCCTAGTTAGCGTGAAGATTTAACCCGTGTTAGTATGCGTAGCTTCCTGATTTTCGCGGCGATTATCGCCTTTCTGTATTCGTCCTGGGCTCCCAGTTGGGGCAGCACTGCCGCCACCTGGGGGCTGGTGCTCTTTGGCCTAAGCAAGTTCTGGGGACTTTCCAGCAAGGTCACGCCGCCCAACCGCAATCCGTACAATCCCTACGAGCGGTACAAGCCTTTCTAGGCTATTTCTGCTGCTTACAACTTAAGCCCCCGGCGCTTCGGCTCGGGGGCTTTTTGTTGGTCTGGCAGTAAGGCTTTGGCATTTTCCTCTGCCATTGGCCTCAGCACCGGCATCACTAGCCGCTGCTCCACGATGGGTGGAAACAAGCGGTCGGGACTGCGCTGCATCTGCTCCAGGCGCGTGGCAATGGCGGGCCAGCGGTAGCCTTGCATTTCGGGCTTCATGTTGAAGTCGATGTCGCCATGGAAAGCCAGGGCGCGGGGCACTTCGGAGGAGGAAGTGTTGAAGCGGCCCTCGTAGGCTTGGCGCATCTGGTTCAGAGTGAGCTTTTCACTCAGTGCGGCCACGTCCACAAAGTCGCGGAGCCGTTCGCCGCTCATCACCACGCCAGCCAGCTTCATGGCGCCCAGGTCTTCGAGCGAGGCCAGGCGGATGGGCGAGCCCGGGTAGAGCACGGCGGGCCGCCATAGCGGGAAGCCATAGTTCACCACGTCGGTTTTGACTTGGCCGATGACGCCCTGGATAGCAGCTTTATCCCATTCCGGCTCCTGGGCCCGCATGCGCTGGAGCGCGCCGTCGGCCCGCATCTCATATTTGCTTATCAGCAGGTCTTTGATTTCTCCGTCAATCGGGGTGGGGCCGTCCGAAAACAGGTCGAGGTCGCGGCTGCGACGGTGACCCAGATGTAACGCCAAAGCCGTTCCCCCTACCAGGACGAACGGCTTCAGCAAGGGCTCCTGCATGAGCTGCGCTAGGAGTTGAAGGTTTGCGGTATCGACTGCTTGCGCTGGTAGCATCTAAGCGTTTCCTTTTCGATGTGGAAGAACTGGCACACGGCCGCAATGGCGGCGTCCGACATATAGGGCACCGTTTCAACGATTTCCTGCACGCGCGGTCGGCCGTAATATTCCAGCATGGCGGCCCAATCTTCTTTGCTCCCGCGCTGAATGACGCGCTGCACGATGGTACGGGCCATGGCCTGCGGGTCGATGGTATCGGGGTCTACGTCCCAGAGGAGCGTGGGCAGGTGCTCGGCCAGTGGGGCCGGTACGACCTGCGGCTCGGGCGTTGCAACTGTAGCATAAGGGGTGAGCTTTTCCATGAGTATAGGATATGTGAGCCGGGGCTAGTAGCCTTTCGTGTGGCTGCAAAGCACATTCCCCAAACTTAGATTGGGGGACCAAATGGAGACAGGCAGAATCAACTCCTGGTCTATTTAAACACCTTTTTAGGGCCTATGGTTGCGCTAAGTCAGCCGGATTTAGTAAAGCTATCATTACGGCAGGTGAGGGCCTATGCTCGATTCATCAAAGTGCAGGTATGGTTCGTACTGATGGGCCGGCTCCCCTTGCGGGCCTGCTCCCTGCGCATACCTGGCGAAGGGGTCAGGGCCAGGGGCTGGCTGGTACTCGGCATCGAGCGCGGCCGACAACTGCTCCAGGTCAATCTGCCCGGCAATGTATTGGTTCTGCAGCTCCACTAAGAAGGCTGAGGGCGGTCGATTTCGGCTCATTGACACGCCAACCGCAAACTTCACCACCTCGCGACGCTGCTGCTTGGTTTGCTCGTTTTTGGAGAAATAGAGTGCTTTTTCCACCACTACAAGATACGAATAAAAGCTCGCACCGGCGTCCTGGGAGGCACCAAATCAGCTCTATTTCGAACTTACAACTTTGGGCCTCGACGCTTCAACTCCGGTGCTTTTTGCAGCGGCTCGTCTTTGCTGGCTACGGGTATTTTCGGTGGTTCCGGGCCGGCGGATGGCGCGGCCTGCAGCGGCGGCCCGACCACCAGCAGCACCACCGTAACCAGGGGCAACGCCTTTAGCAGGCGCGCCACGCGCTGGCGCAGGCGGGCATCTTCCATCTTGGCGGGCATTTGCTCCAGTAGCTCGGCTCCGGTTTTCAGGATGGTCAGCCGCGCCGGCTGCTGCGAATCGGCATGCACCACGCCGCGGGTGCCCTGCATAATCTGCCGGGCTACTGCGGTGTGGCGCCCTCCCAGCAGCGCCCGCCAGATGGGCTCCTGGCTCTGCTGTACCTCGCGCATGGCATCCACGCGCTGCAGAAAATCAGACACCGCCACGGGCGCAGCAGGGGCTAATACCAGCTCCGGGAGGGGCGTTGTAATCTGGCCAAAGAAGGCGCGGAGCGGCTGCAAATCGGCTTCCGGGTTCCCGGTAGGCCGTAGAATAGCGTAGTCCCGGGCCTGGTTATATTACTTGGGGTGCGACTGCGCGACGAGATTCACGTCGTAGCCGGCATTCTCCGCCAGCACTTGAAAAGCTGCGCCCAGGGTCCGGCCATTGCCCTCCCGAAAGGCGTGGGCGTAATTGTACTGGTCGAAGTAGTAGGCGGCCCGCGCCACGAACTGGTCTTTGTCCAGCCCTTTCAGAAAGCGCTCAGCGGCCAGCTGCTGCCCGATGGCATCCAGGTGCACGGGCAGTTGCTGGTAGCTGCCAAAGTACATGGTGTACAGGCCGGGGCCGTCCTTATCGGCCGAAGTTGACTTGGTGGCTTGGAACTTACCCCAGGCGCGCGTTTCGCCGGCCCACGGGTACACATCTTGAAAAAGGTGGCGGTGCAACGCCTGCAGGCCCTGGGCATTATGGGGTGCTATTTCCACGTGGCCGGCAAGCACCTCCAGCAGGCGGAAGTGGAAGCGGTTGCCTTCGACCTCGGCCAGCTTGTCCTCATCGGTGATGTTGAGCTTGTTAATCAGGACACCGGTGTGGGGGTCGGTAAAACCGTCAGTCATAAGGGAAAGCCGCGCGGGAACTGGGTAAGCAAGCAAAACGCCCCACCAACCGGCAGGGCGTTAGCGAATAGATTAAGAAGCGAAGGGCTAGTGCGATAAAGAGCGGGCCTTGGCCACGGTGGGTGCCGGCCGTGGCGCCACTGCCAGGATGCCATCGGCGCCCCGCGTGGGTACCGGCGTCTGGGTCTGGGCTTGGTAGTGGGCATCAAGCTGGGCGTTTACCTCGGCCAGGCTCAGCTCGCCGTTGATGTAGCGCTGGCTCAGCTGCTCGGCAAAGGGGCTCAGCTTGCGGTCCTGGGTCGCGTTCAGCGCGGCTGCCCGGTCCGACAGCGCCTGGCGCTGCTCGCGGGTTGCTTCCTTGGGGCCGAATTTTACGAGGGTATCCATGTTGTTTCGCCTGAGTGGTCTACTACGGCAAACGAAAGTTAGGCAAAAATGTGCCAAACCGCCCTACTGCTTCGCCCCGGCCGCCTGCGCATCGGCCAGGGCCGCATCTAACACCACTTGCACGGGCACGGCTAGCAGCTCGGCTACCCGGAGCGCCTCGGCCACGGTCAGGCCGGAGGGGTCGGCTTCGCGCTGCTTGATGGTGCGATAGGTCATTTGCAGGTGCTCCTGCAACTCGCGCTCGGTGAAGGAGAAGCGGCCGTGGCGCAGCAGGTGTCTGAACTGCTGGCCCACCGGCGGGGTAGCGCCGGGCGGAGCCGAGGGAGGGGATAGGGTTTTCATGCAGGTAGTATAACGCTTCCCGTCCTTACGGGAATAGGAGCAGGGCAATGCGCCACTGCCCCCAGCGCGTACCAGCGGACGGCAACCCGCCCGCTGGCAACGGTGCTCAGGCCGCAAGCTGCAGCTGCATTTGGGTGCCGGGCGCGGCCAACTGCTCCGCCTCGGGAACCAGGGGGTGCGTCTTGGCGGTGGCCGCTTTGGCCTGGCGGGCGCGGTAGGCGGCCATTTCGGGGCCGGGCAGCCACTGCTTGCCGGCGCAGGCCCGGAGGTTGAATTCCTGCCAGAGAAATTCCTCGCGGAAAATCAGGTGCACCGTGCCCTTCTTGAAGGCCCGGATTTCAAAGAACCGGCTGTAAACTGTGTAGACGCCGTTCGGGTTGGAATTCTGGTTGCCGTAGCGGTCAAGGGCGGTGTCGATGCCCACGCAGGTATCGTAGTTCTCGCCCGTCAGATAGCACATCACCCGGTCGATGTCGGCATAGTCGTCGCGACGGCTCCAGTTCACGCGGAAGCCCTTGCCGGAAAAGCTCTCCTCCACCGCGTAGGGCAGAATCACCTTGCGGTTTACCTTCCACTGCGAGTTGGTGACCCAGCCCTCCACATGCAGGCGGTTTTCCTTGTGGTACTTGGTGAAGGTGTCGAACACCGACTCCACGGCCTGCTCCATGATGGTTTCGCGGTTGTCGAGCACCAGCGCCACCAGCTCGGCCACGGCCTCGTGGGTGAATTCCTGGTAGCCCTGGGCCTTGCTGAAGGCAGCGAAGTTGCGGCGCACGTCGGCCGTCATCAGCTTCTGGATGTTCACCTTGTCGAGCACCAGCCCCCAGATTTGCTGGTTCATCTCGTCGGCAAAGTTGTTGTAGCTCGTGCGCAAGCTGCCGCGCTCCAGGCTGGCCTCGGCCAGTTTCAGCACGTCCTGGTATTCGCTGCGCAGCAGGCTTTTAGCGTAGAACTTCATCCCCTCGCGGGCCTGCAGGTAGGCGGCGTACTGGGCTTTCAGGCCTTCGTACTCGGCGGCCATATTACCAATAACGTCGCGGGTGGCCACGGCATTGGCAAACAGATTTTCATCCAGCTCCGGCCCCCGGCGGCCTCGGCTGCTGAACTCGAACGTGAGGCGGTCGGCCTTGGCGGGTTTGTGCAGCCGGACCAAGCTTACCGCTACGTTGGTGGGGCGCTCAGCTTCGGCAAAAACGGCCCCCAGGGCCTCGCTCGTGCCATGGTCCTCGATGAGGCGGGCCAGCAGCTGCCGGGTTTCGGAGTAGGGATTGACCAGTGTTTCGGTGTTGAGCAGGCACACCACGTCGCCGCCGGCGGCTACCACGTCCCAGGCTTTGAGCAAATGCCGGTCGCCGTTGGAGAAGGGCGGGTTCATGATAATAAGGTCGAAAAAATGGTCGCCCCGGTAGTTCAGGAAGTCGTTGGCAATGACCTTGTAGCCCTTGTCGTGCAGCACGGCGCGTAGCTCGGGGTCGGCTTCGCAGCAATACACGTTTTGCTTGCCGCTGCGGCTGTGGTAGTCCTCCCGGTCCAGCCAGGCCGTCAGCTCGTCCACGATGGCCCCGCTGCCGGCGCTGGGCTCCAGAATGGTTAGCTTGCGCAGGGCTGCCGCGGCCGGGTTGTAGCGGCGGTACCGGTCGCTGCCCGGCTCCTCGTCGCCGGTGGAAGCGGGGTTGAAAAACGGGTCGAGCATGCGCTGAATAACGGCGGCCGGGGTAGGGAAGAACTCAGGATTGAGCATGGCGCTTAAAAGGGATAAGGTGATAGTGTACAATCACTTGCTTATTCTATTAAACGCAATTTCAGACGTTTTTGTTGCTAAAAAGACAACAATATTTAGCTAAAATCCGCTTGCTGTTTTGACTGCACCAACTCCTTCTTCCCCCTTGTTCCTTATAAAAAACTGCCGGCGGTACGCCGGCCCCAGCACGCCGCTGGCGGTACCGGCCCTTGCCGGTTCGGCCAGCAGCCAATGAAAGGAGGGAGGCCCGGCCGGGGCTGCAAAGCGCACCGGGGGCGGGGCCGGTATTCCGGCGCGACCAGCGGGAGCAGAGGAGAGCCGGCCCCGCTCCCGAGTAAGCGCCGCTGCCTGGGCCGGGCCGGCGCGGTGGGGTTTTGCGAGAAGGATAGGAAGAGCGCGAGCAAAGGGAGCGGTGCGCAGCACGGTAGCATAGCGGACTTCTGCATAGTCTGGTCCAGCGGGCTCGCCCTCCCATAATCCCTTAAAACAGCCTGTATTCGGCCATGCGGGGAAAAATTTAAGCTATGTCGTAAACTTACGTCACATCATGTCGTATATTTGCGACATACGTCCATCCTTGCTTCTGATGCCTATGTCTTCCAACGCGGATAACCTAACTCATCCCCTGCTGCGCGTGGTGCTCGAACGGGTGTTGCGCACCGAATGCCTGGTGCTGGAAGGCCTCCGGCTCCAGACCCAGGGCGGCTACAACGGCCTGCCGGGCGGCGGCGGCGAGGAACGCCTGCAGGCCGCCGAAGAGCGGGCCTACCAGCGGGCCGAAACCCTGCTCACTCAATTGCTGGCCGCCGCACCAGCTGTCCCTTCCGCACTTCCTGCTTCCGCCTAATGACTTACGCCAAAACCGCCGCCTTCACCGAAGAGCAACAGTACCTATCTCGCGTGGCCAAAGCCCTGGCCCACCCGGCCCGGGTGGCCATCATCCAGTTTCTGGCCAGCAAGCAAACCTGCATATCCGGCGACATTGCCGCCGAGCTGCCCCTTTCACGCACCACCGTGTCGCAGCACCTGCAGGAGTTGAAGGCGCTGGACCTGATTCGCGGCGAGATTGATGGGCTGACGGTGTGCTACTGCCTCAATACCGAGCTGCTGCACAAGGTGCACCAGCAGTTCACCGCCTTTTTCATCGAGGCTACTAGCGGCGCGGTCTGCGGCCCGGACGATGCCTGCGCCTGCTAGGCCCACTCAACTTTTCATCCTCTTTTTAACAACGAAACGCCATGAAAATCTCTGAAATCAAGAAGTCCCTGGCTGAAGTGGAAGCCATCAATTTCCGCCTACCCACGGGCGAGTACCTGCCCGCGCACTTCCACGTCACGGAAGTGGGCTTGGTCAGCAAGCATTTCATCGATTGCGGCGGCGTGGAGCGCCACGAGACGGTGGCCAACTTCCAGCTCTGGGAGGCCGGCGACTACGACCACCGGCTAGCCCCCCAGAAATTCCTGCACATCCTGGAGTTGTCGCAGCGCATTCTGGGCACCGACGACCTGGACATTGAAGTGGAGTACCAGCAAGCCACCATCGGCAAGTTCGGCCTCACGCGCGAAGGCAACGACTTCGTGCTGACCCAAAAGCAGACGGCCTGCCTGGCGCAGGATGCCTGCGGCATTCCAGCCGCCCAGTCGTTTGCGCTGCCCCAGCTGCAAACGGTCGGCAGCTGCACCCCGGGCGGCGGGTGCTGCTAACACGGCCCAACGGCGCGGCCCCAGCGGGTCGCGCCGTTTGACTTTCTCCCCTTCATTTTTTCTGCATTCGATGACAATTGCGTTTTTCTCCGACGTGCACGGCAACCTGCCGGCCCTGGAAGCGGTGCTGGCCGACATGGAGCAGCGCCGGCCCGACATGATTTTCTGCCTCGGCGACCTGGTGGGCTATGCGCCCTGGCCCAACGAAGTGGTGAACGAGGTACGCCGACGCGGCATCCCCACGCTGGCCGGCAACTACGACCAGGGCATCGGCCTGGCCAGCAGCAACTGCGGCTGCGCCTACAAAACCGACACCGAAAAGGACCTGGGTGCCCAAAGCATCGCTTACACCAACCGCATTGTGGGCGATGCCGAACGGCGCTACCTGCGCCTGCTGCCCAAGCATATGCGCCTGGAGTTTCAAGAGGAGCCCTGCACCCTGAACCTGCTGATGGTGCACGGCTCGCCCCGCAAAATCAACGAGTACCTGTTTGAGGACCGGCCGGAGGCCAGCTTCCTGCGCGTGCTGGCCGAGGCCAACGCAGACATCATGCTCTTCGGCCACACCCACAAGCCCTACCACCGCACGTTTGCCTACGAGGTGGACGGCGAAACCCGCTACCGCCACGCGCTCAACATCGGCTCGGTGGGCAAGCCCAAGGACGGCGACCCGCGCGCCGCCTACCAGCTGCTGCACCTCGACCAAAACACTTCGCTCACCGACCCCGGCAGCGTGCGCTCGGAACTGGTGCGGGTGGAATACGACGTGGAGAAAGCCGCGCAGGCGGTGGAAGCCTCGCCGCTGCCCAATGAGTACGCCGATATGCTGCGCAAGGCTTATTAATCGGAGTTAATTATGACCATTGAACCACTCAGCGAAGCCCATTGGCCGGCAGTAAAGTCCATCTACGAAGCCGGCATTGCCACCGGCAACGCCACGTTTGAAACCCAGGCCCCCGATTGGGAGGCCTGGGACCGGGCGCACCTGGCGCACAGCCGCCTGGTGGCCGTCGATAAGGAAGGCACGGTGCGGGGCTGGGCGGCGCTCTCGCCCGTGTCGAGCCGCTGCGTGTACGGCGGCGTGGCCGAAATCAGCATCTACATCGCCGCCGCCGCGCGCGGTCAGGGCGTGGGTCGGCAGCTGCTGCAAGTACTGATTGCGGACTCGGAGGCCCACGGCATCTGGACGCTGCAGGCCGGCACCTTCGAGGAGAATGCAGCCAGCATTGGCCTGCACACGCAGGCCGGCTTTCGCGTCATCGGCCACCGCGAACGGATTGGCCAGCACCACGGCGTGTGGCGCAATACGGTGCAGATGGAGCGGCGCAGCCCCACTGTCGGCGTCGCTTAACTCAACAGCTTACTTTCTATGACCGCCCTGAACCAACCCCTGCCCACCGCCCCAGAACCCGCCGCGCTGGCCGAAAAGAAACTTTCGGGCCTTGACCGGGGCCTCACGCTCTGGATATTCCTGGCCATGGCCCTGGGCGTGGGCCTGGGCTACTTCGTGCCGGGCATCAACGGGGCCATCAACTACTTCTCGGTGGGCACGGTGAACGTGCCGCTGGCCATCGGCCTGATTCTGATGATGTACCCGCCGCTGGCCAAGGTCAAGTACGAGCAGCTGCCCACGGTCTTCAAAAACACGCGCATCATCAGCCTCTCGCTGTTTCTGAACTGGATTCTGGGCCCGCTGCTCATGTTCTTCCTGGCCATCTGGCTGTTGCCCGACAAGCCCGAATACATGATGGGCCTGATTCTTATCGGCATTGCCCGCTGCATTGCCATGGTGCTGGTCTGGAACGATTTAGCCGACGGCTCCCGCGAGTACGCGGCCGGGCTGGTGGCGCTCAATTCCATCTTTCAGGTGCTGTTTTACTCGGTGCTGGCCTGGCTGTTTATCACGGTGCTGCCGCCCTACTTCGGGCTGAAAGGCTACGCGGTGAATATCGGCATCTGGGACATTGCCCAGAGCGTGCTGGTGTACCTGGGCATTCCCTTCGCGGCCGGCTTTCTCTCACGCACCGTGCTGCGCCGCCTGAAAGGCGACGAGTGGTACGAGAAAGTGTACATCCCGGCCATCAGCCCCATTACCCTGGTGGCGCTGCTGCTCACCATCGTGGTCATGTTCAGCCTCAAGGGCGAAACCATCGTGCAGGTGCCGCTCGATGTGCTGCGCATCGCCCTGCCGCTGGCCCTGTACTTCGCCATCATGTTCGTGCTCAGCTTCGCCGCCGGCAAGTGGCTGGGGGCCGATTACGCCGAGAATGCCTCCATCGCCTTCACGGCCACCGGCAACAACTTCGAGCTGGCCATTGCCGTGGCCATCGGGGTCTTCGGCCTGAACTCGGGCCAGGCCTTCGCCGGGGTCATCGGCCCGCTGATTGAGGTGCCGGCGCTAATTGCGCTGGTCAACCTGGCCTTCTGGTTCCGCCGCCGCTGGTACGGCGGCAAAACGGTGGCCCCGGCCGCGTAACCCTTCCCTGCTTTAATTCCTTGTCATGTCTGTAAAGAAAAACGTGCTGGTGCTCTGCACTGGCAACTCCTGCCGCAGCCAGCTGCTGCACGGCTACCTCGGCCAAGAGCTAGGCGAGCGCGCCGCCGTGTACAGCGCCGGCGGCGAGGTGCACGGCCTTAACCCCCGCGCCGTGCGGGTAATGGCCGAAGACGGGGTGGACATCTCGCATCACACCAGCAACCACATCGACGAGTACGCCGCCGTGCCGTTCGACTACGTGCTTACGGTGTGCGACCATGCCAACGAAGTGTGCCCGGTGTTCCCGTCCACCGCCAAGAAGCTGCACCACAACTTCCCCGACCCGGCCAAGGCCACGGGCACCGATGAGGAAATTATGCAGCAGTTTCGCGCGGTGCGCGACCAGGTGAAAGCCTACGCCCACGACTTCGTTCAGGCGCAGTTCCAGACAACTTAAAGCAACTGAATAACACTTGCATAGGCTGGTGGAGTCTTACGCGGAATTCTTCGCTCAAACGCACGGTTGAGGTAAAGAGAGTTTTTCCCTCTCGCCCTGCTATATGGCAACTAACAAACCGGCCGGCGACGGCCACCGCAACGGCGCAGTGCGCGACCGTTCGCAAGTTTTCAACCCCGTCACGGAGCAATACGTGAAGCGGAACACCACCAACGGCCAGTTCATGGACGTGAAGCAAGATGGTACGCCCTTCAAAGGCGTGCGAAAAGAGAAGGGGGGCAAATAGCACTACTTCTACTCTGCTTTTTCTCAACAAAAAGGCGGCTCCGAAATGGAGTCGCTTTTTTATTTTAATTGTTGCCCCCGCTAATGCAGGTATCACGCCGACACCACTATATTCCCCAGTTCCTCATCAAGAATTTCGCGGATGCGGATGGACTGCTCTACTTGCTTGATAAGCAGACGGGTAGAATAGCCAAGCAGCGGCAAAGCCCGAAGGCCATATTCTTTGAAATGGACCGGAATACAGTTCTCTTTCACGGCCAACCCAAAGACCATCTGGAAGCCCTGTATGCAGCTTTGGATGACAAGGCCGCCGCCGATTTGCAAAACGTCCTACTCTCCCGACAAGCTTCTCCCGAAGAAGTAGTGAGCATTGTTGCGCTGGCCAGCTCCCTTAAATGGCGCATACCGGCGAGCGACCCGCAGTTTGGCCGACTGAAAGAGGAGTTGAGCCTGGCCGACCTAAAGGCTGAAATCCGGCCCATCGACCAAGCTAAACCAGTGGACCAGAACGCGCTGAACCAGTTGGTGGATTCGGATGCTATCAAAGAGGCCAAGCGTATCTTATTGCCCCTGCTGCCGTTGTTTGACGAGAATAAACTTACCGACATTCACGCCAGCTGGTTTATTCACTCGCAGCCCGATGAACGGTTTCCCTCCGTAATTGGAGACTGCCCCCTACTGGAAAGGCCCAATGCTGATTATAGCAAGCTGGAAGATTTCATCTTTCCGCTAAGCGCTACCGACACGTTTATTTACAAGCACGGGGCTCAGAAGCGGATTAAAAGCCCAATTTTTACTATCCAGAAGGACTTAGCTACCCTTCACTATTCCACGCGTTACGTTGCGTGCAGGAGCAAAACGCACTTGGAAACCATCGTGCAGATGTACAGCGCAATGCAAGCTCAAAACCAAGTAGGACAGCTCACGAAGCTCTTATTTGACTTCATCGCCTAGTCCCTTTAGCGAAATTCGAAACCCTGAGCAACTATCAGCCAGGTTCACTCCCCACGTTTCGCGCAATCTTTCACAGGATGCGGTTAACTACCCACGCCACCGCCAAGCTCTTCTAAAGCCCTTAGCCTCGGCGTCCGCAACGGTTAAGGCGTAAAACTCACCTGCCTTGTCCAGCTTGGTTCGGTCGTACATCTGGTCAAATGGCAAGTGATAAATCCGCTCACCCGTTGCCGGACTGATGTGGCATTTTATCATCGGAAAAGCTCCCAGCTTCACCTGCTCCCGTACCTGGATTCCTAAAGCCTGGGCAAATTTGCGGGCCGTATCCGACAAATCCGTTGAGGTGCAAAACACCCCCAGAATGTTACTGGCGGACAGTAACTGCGGGAAAAGGTGAAGCTGCTGCTCAGCTAGCTTTTTCTGCGCTGAGTCCAGATAGAATTTGACGGTGGTCCCGAACAGCTGATTGATGTGCTTCTCGTGGATGAGCTTGTGCTTGCTCCAGTACTTGCACTGCACGATGAGGGTGTTGCCGTCTTTACGACAGATTAAGTCCCTTCCCAAATCCTCCTTGCCATTCTCAATACCAAAATAGGTTACGGTATAGCCTTCGCACTCATACAAGTACCCCACGAAGCGCTCGTAGTCACGGCCCAGTTGATAAGGGCTTTTCCGGCCCTGCATGTATCGCTCCAGGGCCCGCTGGTTACGCTCGGTCGTGGAGAGGCTGCTGTATTCTCCGGCCGTCAGAAAAACACTCACCGGGTCGGCCTCCTGCGGTGCTTGCTCGCCAAACGTATCCTTTATTTCCAGCAGCGCCTCCTCTATTTCTCCTTCGCGGAACTCCGTCAGAAATGGAAACAGGCCTTCGTACTGGTTGATGACATACTGCAGGTGCTTTAGCTGAGCAGCTAGAATGCGCTTCTCTTTGCCGACTTCACGCACTGCCTGGGCAGAGGACTTGGCCGGCCGGGGCTTAAAGGCCAAATAGTCAGCAACCTGATTGTTATTGAGCAAGACCAGGTCCGCAATTGCACCAGCCAGCCAGGGAAAGCTTTTGCTTTTCTCGGTTAACACTTTTTCCAATCGAGCCACATCAGCGGTACGCTTGTCGAGTATTTTCTCCCGGACATTTAGCTCGGAATTCCTGGTTTGGTAATCCTTGTAAAGGCTGCTCTTTTCCTGCGCCAGCTGCTTATCAAGCCGGTTTTTTCTAATTGCTAGCAGCCCTAATCCAACCAGAAATCCGAGCAACACCAACCATAGATACAGATACTCGGCCATAAATAGTCAAGCTAACTAATAGTCATACCAGAGAACGAACAGGGACGATTACACCGAGCGCGCAATCTTCAGCATTGCCGCCGGCGAGTCGCCAAACTTGCACAGCGCCTCGCAGTGCTGGCGCAGCTCCGAAAACAGGATGTAGCGGATGGTGGCCCCGGCGGCCCGAATGGCGGGGCGCGAGAGTTGGGCCTGCACTTCCTTCTCGCGGGCATCGGGCACCACCAAGTAGAGGGCCGTTTCGTGCTCGGGCATGGAGAAGGCCAGGTCCGTCAGGCGCAGAATGCCGCTGTAGATGCTGGTGCTTTTCTCCACCTCGAAGGCTGCTACCACGCGGTTGGTGCCGGGCGCAAACCACACGATGTCAATCAGGCGGATGGTGCTGGCCACCTCAGCGGGCACGGGCAGTTCGGGGTGCTGGTCGAGGCAGAGAAACGAGAGCTTCTGTCCGCCGCACAGGCGGTTGCGGTCGTTGATGGCCGTGGTCACGTCGCAGCCCAGGGCCTTGCCCACGCGCAGCAGGTGGTGCTGCATCTCGGTGTGCTGGTTTTCCTCCTGCGCTTCAGTCTGCACCTCCTTGTGGCGCTTCTGGGCCTGCTGCTGGTATTTGTCGCGGTCCTCGTCGGTGGCAAACTGCTGGTCGCCGGCAATCATCTTCTTCACCCCCACGTCGAAGAGCAGGCCGCTCAGCGCGCCGTAGTCGAGGCTCAGGTGCAGGCGGTGCTCCTGGTTAAGGTCGCGCAGCCGGTCGCGCATCCGCAGGTACTCCGACCAGGAGCCGAGCTTGATTTTCTCCCCGAACAAGGCATTGAACCCGTTGACGATGGCCGTGTTGCAGGGCGGCATCAAGGTCGGATGCAGGAAGTAGAGGATGCTGGCCACCGCCGGGCCGAGGCCCTTGATTTTGCGGCGGTCCAGAATATCGATTTCCTTGAGCAGCTGCTGCTCGGTGGTAGCGGCCAGGCAGCTTTCCAGAAACTGGCCGAAGGCCCGCTTGTTGTCCTCGTGCTCGTAGATGTCGGGGATGCGCAGCTTGGGCTTCCAGTAGAAGGGGTGGGCCGCGCCCTGGAACACCTGCTTCTGCTCGCTGATGACGCTGAGCACAAATTCGAGCGAGGTGCCCTTAAAATCGTTGCCGAAGCTGCAGGCTTTGATGTCCTTGACCACCTGCTGCACCCCGCGCCGGATGGAGCGGAAAGCCTTCAGGCGCTCCTCATTGTTGATAAACCAGGTATTGTAAACGGACTCGGAATCAGCTTTGTATTGCTGGATAAGGGGTGGTAGCGCGGCGGACATAAATAGGGGTGGGCCAATGGAACCACTAAGATGCGCAGAACCCCGGGGTCCGCAAGCCGGGACGCTCTAAATCCGCCGTCTCGGCCGGTTGTTGCGGCCTAATGCGTCATCCCGGGCATGGCCATTTGCGGCATATTCATCGGCTGCCCGGGCCGCATGCTAAGGTCGCCGTACCGGGCCGCTACGTAGTAGCCCGCGGCTAGCATCACCAAGGTCAGCACCGTTACCAGCGCTTTGCGGCCGGCCGATACCTGGCCGTCGCCTTCCATGCGCATACCCGGCATGGCGTGTCCGGTGTGCGCGCTGGCGGCCAGCGGGGTGGCGGCGTGCTTCATGCCGGCCATGGCCATGCCCGCGTGCTGGTGCCCAGCGGCGACCGGGGCCCCGCCCTTGCCCAGGGCCCGCTCGGTACCCATGCCGTGCTTGAGCTGGTGCTTGACGAGCCACCAGTTGACGGGGTAGGCCACCACGACGCCCACGAGCGTCGCGGCCGACATCGAGGCCCAGAACCAGGGCGAGGTGGCTTCCATCGCCCGCATGTCGCGGCTCATGAGCAGCACCATGGTGGGCAGCATGCCGGCCATCATGGCGTTCATCGACATCCACTCCGGCAGAAACGAGCTACGCACGGCTTCTCCGTAGCTCATGTTCATCATGTCCTTCATAAACAGAGCCTGGAAGATAAACAACCCGAATAAGAACCCTGCCGCATATTCCACCCAGATATCGGTGCCCATGCGCAGGCCAAAGTAGCCGGTGATGGCGGCGGCCACGATGATGCCCGTGGCATCGCCGGCCGCGCAGTGAATCGTGGAGCCCACGGCCTGCTTCCAGAGTGGCGCTACGAACTGCTCGTGGGTACCGGGCGAGGGCTCGCGGCACGAAAACCAGTACACCAGCAGCCCCACCGGTCCGGTGTAGAGCGTGACCAGCACCCAGCCCCACTTCATCACTTTCATCTCCGGGGTGCTGGCAAACAGGTCCCAGGCCACGTAGAGCACCGAGAGGAGCGTGAGGCCGAACCAGGCCCAGAGCAGCCATTCCGGCAGCCAGGGAGTGTTGTGCATTTCCATTGGGAATGGGTGTAAATTAAAAAGCAGCGGGCTACGTAGCCCGCTGCTTTTCAGGTGAAAGGAAGGAGGACATTAGTAGCCTTTGTTGGTCAGCAGCCACTCCTGCATCTCCTTTATTTCCATCATTTGCTCGTCAATTATCTGTCGCGCCAGGGCTTTGGTTTCGGTGTGGCGACCCAGGTCCAAATCGGCCTGCGACGTTTCGATGGCGCTCTGGTGGTGGTCCTGCATGAGTTGGGCAAAATCGCGGTCGGTATTGCCGGTGATAACGCGCAGGTCGTTGGCGCGCATCATCTTATCCATGGCCATCATCTGGCGCGTGTTAAACGCCGGTACGAGTGGCGTTTCTACCCGGTGACCGGCCAGAAACGCGTTAAACTGCGTAATTTCGGCCTGTTGCGCAGCAATGATGCGGGTGGCCAGGTCCCGCATCTGGGTGTCCTTGCCATTTTTCAGTTCCTCCTGGGCCATGGTAATGGCTCCCTGGTGGTGCATCACCATCATCATGGCGTAGTCCTGGTCGGGGTCCTGGGTTTTCATCATGGCATCCATCTTCTTCATCATGTCGTGCATGAGGGTCATCATGGTGTTCTGGTCATGCGCCTGCACTTTCAGGCTGTCAGAATCGTCTTTGCTGCACGAGGAAACGAGCGTAACGGAAGCCAGCAGCAGGGCCAGCAGGGGAAGGCGAAATAGCTTTTTCATAATAGCAGGACGTGGTTAAGTTTTCCTGATTGCTAAAACGGCCTGCTCTAACCCAGGATTTATACCGATGCAGCCCCGGCTTGCATAATTTTCAACTAACCCACGCTGCCCATCACCAGAGCCGCTCGCGACTATCACAAAAAAAGGCAGCCCGGAATGGGCTGCCTTTTCGTGCGTTTGAGCGGTACCGCCGGACGCTACTTGTTACGCGTGAGCCAATCCTGCAACGCCAGGATTTCCTGGCGCTGGTCAGCAATGATGGCCTGCGCCAGGGCGCGGGTGGTGTTCTCGCGGCCGTGCACCAGCAGCGCCTCGGAGTTGTCGATGGCCGCCTGATGATGGTCGACCATTAGTTGGGCAAAGTCATAGTCCGACCGGCCCGTGATGGTGCGCTTATCGCTGCTGGCCATCATTTTATCCATGTTGGTTTTCTGGAGCTGGGTGAATTGTGGCACGAGGGGCTGCCGGGCCGAGTGGCCGCTGAGGAAGGCGTTGAACTGCGTGATTTCGGCCTGCTGCTTGGTGATGATGGTCTGGGCCGTCGTTTTCATTTCCTGGTTGGAGCCGCTTTTCAGCTCCTCCTGCGCCATTTTGATGGCCGCTTCGTGGTGCAGTACCATTTGAGCCGCAAAATCGTGGTCGGGGTCCTGGGTTTTGGCCTGCGCGTCCATCTGCGTCATCATGTCCATCATAATGGTCATGTACACACTCTTGTTATGGTCAGGGTCCATGTCATGGCTTTTGGAGCAGGAAGCCACGAAGAGCCCTAGCAGGGCCAGCATCAGCAAGGGTATACGGAAACGAGGCATGGAAATTATGAATGTTTGATGAAGTTCCATAACACCCCAGCCGGCCGCTTAGATTTTACATATCCGCGCAATTTCCATGCATAATTTCCGGCCTCCTTCACGCTCCCGTTTCATCGTCCGCGCCGCGGTTGATGATGGGCAGAATCTGGTACAGCATCTCCTTCGGGATGCCCAGCATATCGCGCTTTTCCGCGTAGTTCTCTAGAAATAAGGCAAAAGGGTGTACGCTCTGCATCTGCCGCTGCTCGTCCTCGGCTGCGCTCATGCCCTCCCAGGCCGGGGCATTTAGGTACGCCACATACTCTTCCAGTGTGTCTTCAAACACCAGCCGCCCATCCCGGAAGTCCTCGTGGTAGGCCAGCAGCGTATCAACGTCGATGATAATGAGGGGGCGCACGTTGTGCACGGGCAGCCCCTTCTGCGTCAGTTTAGCCAGTTCCTCCTGAAACCAGTCGTTGACGACCACGTTCAGGCCCGGCTGGTTGTAGAGCCGGTCGTGTACCACCAGCACTGGGTATATTATCAACTCCGCCGGGTCGAAATCCCTGTCAAACGGCAGTTGTTGGCGCAGCAAGCGTTCCACGTTTCCTGCCAGCTGCCGTGTTGCTTTGGGGTGCTGGTCTTCATCTTCGTAAAACTTCTTCCGTACCTCGTCCAAGTAGGTGGCAAAGTCGTGACCTGCCTTGGCATCCTTGTGAACCAGCACGTCCTTGGACTCGAAGAGCACCGCCCGGTTACCGTCGCGGAAATAGTAATCCGGTTCGGACTGCCCTTTTAGCTGCCACCCGTCGAAGATAGCGCGGCCGCTCAGGGCCAAACCACGGCCTTGGAAAATGGCATCCAGCAGGAGGTAAAGCAGGTACTGCTCTGAGAACAGGTCACAGTACACCGAGCGCCAGTCGGGCTCCCGCTGGCTTTTCGGCAAAGCCCGGTTGGCCAGATTGAACTGGAAATACAACCCCTTGTGTAGGGTTTCCAGCACCAAGACGGGGTATTCCAGCACGAAGGTGCCTGGCGATTCTTCACAGAGGGGAGTTGAGCGCAGGCTGGTAAAGTCTGCCATATCTAGGGGTTGTCCTTCTGGCAAGGTGAAGTGCCGCAGGAATGCGCAAGCCTCATCATGGTCTGGTCCGGGGGGCACCTCAACGGAAATACGGCCCGGGGTAGCAGTTTCGGTTACGGGCTTGATAATTCCACTTAGCTGGTTGAAGAAGGATTGCCAGTTTTTGCAATTAAAACGCTGCAGAAAAGCTCCCAGCAAAGGGGCAAAGCGGGACTCGGCCTCCAGAAACTCAAATAGCCGTACCGACTTAATAATCTGCAGGATGGCGATATGAGGCAACCGATGGTTTATCAACTCGAAATCCGAGAAGGTGCCTGCCAGCGCAGTCGCCGCGAGTGGCTGGTGGGGCAACAGCTGCCGGGCTGTCGTCATGGCTTGGTATTGCTCTTTGATATAGGCTGCATTCAGCACTAGGCACGCCGTGAACATGCTGCGCTCAAACTCGGCATCTGTTTGCTTAACCGGCCCGGCTGCCATCCCAAAGCAGTAGCCAAATAGCTGAAGCGCTGTTTTAGGATGGAAAAAGTTGAGCTTGGTGCCAACACGACTGGCCAGCGCCTGAGTCAGCAGATAAATGCGTTCGGCAAATGGGTCGCTGGATGGCCCGAAAATCTGTTGCATGTCCGTAACGTAATCACGGGCATGGGCCGGGGTTTGGCTCAGATAGCCGAGCAGGTGCGAAACGCCCTGCAAGCCATCCAAGCGGCTAACATCAGTCAAGCATGCTGTTACAGACGGGGTGGGTCCACTGAATAGGTCATCGAATTCAACGAGTAGCTGTCGGGTCATGGGTAGGCAATGAATTTGCAAGGTTGGTTGCTCGCTTTCTACTTTCTAAAGGTATCAACACAAAAAAGCAGGAGCCCGTTAAGTAGGCTCCTGCTCTTCGTTGAGTAAGTATACGCCACTAAATCAACGAGTCCAGACTGCGGCGGGCGTGGCTGGCTGGCCCTAGCCGCTGAAACTCGGTGGGGGTGAGGCCGGTCACCTGCCGGAACTGGCGCGAGAGGTGGGCCGGGCTGCTGTAGCCCAGCTGCTGCGCCACCTCGGCCATGGGCAGCTCGCCGTAGCCAATCAGCTCCTTGGCACGCTCCACCTTCTGGCGAATGATGAATTTCTCAATCGTGAGGCCTTCGGAAGCGGAGAACAAATGGGAAAGATAGTGGTAGTCCTTGCTCAGGTGCTCCACCAGATAATCCGAGTAGTTGAGCAGGCGCGGGCCGGGCGGCGGGTAATGAATCAGGGCCACCAGCAGGGTTTTGATGCGGTCCACCAGCTGGTCGCGGGGGTCTTCCAGCAGCTCAAACCCGGCCTCCTGCAGGCTGGCCCGAATGGCCGCCCAGTCGGGAGCCGCGCCGTCGGCCGTGCTCACGTCGGCCTCGCCCAAGGCTACCCGGTGCACCGTCAGGCCCAGCGCCGTCAGCTCCTCGCGCACCACCCGGATACACTGCGGGCACACCATGTTCTTAATCAGCAGCCGGTGCGAACCGGGCGGCGGCAGGACGTGGGCGATGCTGACGTCGGCTTTCATGGGGTGCGGCATTATTTCACCACTAAGCTACCCCGCAGCATGCCCATGCCGCAGGTGAAGGTAAAGGTGCCGGCTTCCTTCGGCAGCAGCTCCACCAGCGTGGTTTTAAAGGCCGGCAGGTCGCGGCGAACACTGAAATCGGGCATCAGCAGCTCTTCCGAGCAGCTGTTTTCCTCGTCGCGGTAGAAGCTCAGCTGCACGGGCTTGCCGCGCTCCACCTCAATCACGTCGGGCGAGTAGCCGCCCTTCACGGTAATGGCCACCTCCTGCACGCCGCTGGACGAGGAAACGGCATTGGCCGTCTGGCGGGCCGAGAAAAAGAAGTACCACAGCACAAACCCGGCGAGAGCCAGGCCGATGACAGTTACCATAATGGCGGTCGTATCCATAGCAGAGTGGAATTAATGATTGTCGAAGCTGCGCAGGCGCAGCGAGTTGGTCAGCACCGACACCGAGCTCAGGGCCATGGCCCCGGCCGCGAGCATGGGCGAGAGCAGAATGCCGAAGAAGGGGTAGAGCAGCCCGGCCGCCACGGGAATGCCCAGCGTGTTGTAGACGAAGGCAAAAAACAGGTTCTGCTTGATGGTGCGAATGGTCTGGCGGCTCAGCTCGATGGCCGTCACCACCCCGTTCAGGTCGGAGCGCATGAGCGTAATGCCGGCCGCTTCCATCGCCACGTCGGTACCCGAGCCGATGGCCAGGCCGATGTCGGCCTGGGCCAGCGCCGGCGCGTCGTTGATGCCGTCGCCGACCATGGCCACGGTGCGGCCCTCGGCCTGCAGCTCCTTCACCTTGCCGGCCTTATCGGCGGGCAGCACCTCGGCGAAGTAGCGCGTGATGCCCACCTGCCCGGCCACCTGGGCGGCCGTTTCGGCGTTGTCGCCCGTCATCATCACCACCTCAATGCCCAGGGCCTGCAGCTTTTTGATGGCGGCGGCCGAGGTGTCGCGCACGGTATCGGCCACGCCAACGAGGCCCACGGCCTGGCCAGCCACGGCGATGTAGAGCACGGTTTTGGCCTGGCTCAGCAGCTGCTCGGCCTGGGTTATCAGGGTGGGGGAGAGGCTCACGCTTTCGTCGGCCAGCAGTCGACGGTTGCCGATGAGCACGGCCTGGCCGCTCACGGTGGCGGCGGCCCCTTTGCCTTCCACGGCCCGGAAGCCGGTCGCCGTCAGGCTGGCCGCGCCCTGCGCCTCGGCGTGGCGCACCACGGCCTCGGCCAGTGGGTGCTCGCTCTGACGCTCCACGGCGGCCACCACTTGCAGCAGCTGACTGGCCTCCTGGCCGGGCAGCGTCCAGAAATCCGTTACGGCGGGCTCGCCCTTGGTGATGGTGCCGGTTTTGTCGAGCAGCACGGTGTTCACCTGGTAAGCCTTTTCCAGCGCCTCGGCGTTGCGAATCAGTACGCCGTGCTCGGCGCCCTTGCCGGTGCTGACCATGATAGCCGTAGGCGTGGCTAAACCCAGCGCGCACGGGCAGGCAATGATGAGCACGGCCACGAAGTTGACCAGCGCCAGCGGCAGGCGGGTGCCGGCCGGGGCCAAATCAAACCACAGCACGAACGTGAGAATGGCAATGACCACCACCGTGGGCACGAAAATGGAGCTGACCTTATCGGCCAGCCGCTGAATGGGGGCGCGGCTGCCTTGGGCGTCCTCCACCAGCTTCACAATCTGCGAGAGCATGGTGTCGGCGCCCACCTTGGTCACGCGGAAGCGGAAGGAGCCGGTTTTGTTGAGCGTGGCCCCGAACACCGCATCGCCCACCTGCTTTTGCACCGGTAGGCTTTCGCCCGTGAGCATGGCCTCGTCGAGCGCCGAACTGCCTTCGGTAATGAGGCCATCGGTGGCCACCTTCTCGCCGGGGCGCACCACCACGAGGTCGCCCAGCTGCACCTGCTCGATGGGCACGTCGACTTCCGCGCCATCGGGGCGCACCACGCGGGCCGTTTTGGCTTGCAGGCCGATGAGGCTGCGCATGGCGGCCGAGGTCTGGGTTTTGGCGCGTAGCTCCAGCACCTTGCCCAGCAGAATCAGGGCAATGATGGTTGCTGTCGTATCATAGTATACCTCGGGCATCAGGCCCCGGCTGGTGAAAAAGCCGGGCACCACGGTAGCCGCCAGGCTGTAGAGAAAGGCCGCACCGGTGCCCACGGCAATGAGCGTATCCATGTTGGCGGCCCGGTGCTTGAAGCCGTTCCAGGCCGATACGTAGAACTCGCGCCCGCTGTAAAGCAGCACGGGCAGCGTAAGCAGCAGCAGGGCGTAGTTGAGCCACTGCATATTGATGCGCGCTATCATGGCCGGCCAGAGCATGAGCATACTCAGCGGCATGATAAGGAGGGCCAAGCCCACGGCCACCCCAAATCGGCGCTTAAGCTTCTGGTAAGCCACGGCCTTCTGGCGGTCGATTTCGGCGCTGCGCTCGGCGGCGCTGGTGTCGGGGGCCCGCTCCATTACGCCGTAGCCGGCGTTGACGACGGCTTCCTTCAGGGTTGCCGGGGAGGCCTGGGTAGGGACGTAGTCCACCGTGGCCTTCTCGGTGGCAAAGTTGACCATGGCCCGCTGCACGCCGGGCGTGCGGCTGAGCGACTTCTCGACGGCGGACGCGCACGAGGCGCAGGTCATGCCTTCGATGTCAAGGGTTTCGGTTTTGGTGGCGGGTTCCATAAGAAGCGGCGTAATGAGTGGTTTTTGAGCCGTTTAGCCAGTTGGCGAAAGCCCATAATCACGCTACAAAGGAACGGCTATCGAAGAGCGAAGTTGGTACTAAATACCGCCGCAGAATTGCATAATTTGACGGGTTGCCGGAGCCCTTTCTCGTAAGGGAAAAGGCTCCCGGTTGCCGTTATGAGGGGTTCTGGAAGAGGAAGCGCCCGTGCTGCTTCTCCAAATGGTCATTCACAAACCACGGGATACGGCGCGTATTCTTCACATAATCCGGTGCCCCACCCGGCACCTGATAAGCACCTAGTTCGGTGGTGAAATTGGGCAGTACATTCATGAAGTGCTTGATGGCGGCTTCCTTTAGGCTATGCCGGTAGGGGTTGCCAAAAATTAGGTTGAAGCCCTCCCCGAGCGACCAGCTATTGGACACATCCTTTTCGAAAAACCGGCTGTGCTTATCGTACTGATTCGTGAGCACCACCAAATCAACGTTCTGGTATAAGGAGCGGTCCGTGAACGGCGTAGGCGTAAACAAACCCTCATGCTCCCACAGGTAGTTAAACCAGCGCTGCAGGTCTTCCGCATCGCCGCAGCCCACTACCAGCACATTGAGGTGCTGCTCATCAGTGGGCGCACCAAACTTCTCGTGAGCCGATTCGAGAAAGTCCTTTAAGCTGTTGTCCATGTTTTTGGCCGGCAAGTGCGGCTTGGTCGCCTCACCGCGTTTGGCCAGGCCTTCGTCCAGCGCCGCCGAAACGATGGCCATGGCCTCTTGCCCGCGGTCGGGCAGCCGGCCGGCGGTTTCGTACTTGAAGGCGTCCTGGCTATCCACCTTCTCCTTGGCCTTGAAATCGGAGCATTTCACTTCTACGTTGAACGTGAAGCCCGCGTCCTCAAACACGCAGTCCACGTCTTTATCGTTAGCAGGATTGATTTTGGCTTCCACGCGAAAATTGGTGGGGAACCGTTCGCCGAAGTACCGCGCCACCGTGGTTTCGACGGCGTATTGAATAAAGGTCTTCTCGTTAAAGGGCTGCTGCTTGAGCAGCATTTTCTCGGCGCACCAGAAGGCAAATTCCTTGGGCGTAAGCACCTGCTGCATTAAGGTGCCCGCTTGCAGAAAATCGGTGAAGTAGGGGTGGCCGGAGCTTTTGGCCCGTACCAGATAGTGGTTCGTGAGCGAGGATATTTCGTCCACGCGGTTGTTGAGTTCTTGCATGTGAGTTGTTAGAATTGAAAATATTAGTGGTCGAGCAGGCGCAGGCTTGCACTGGTGTGCTCTTCCAATGATGAATACGAAACCCGATACTCTTTCTAGAAATTGGATTGAAGAAAGTTGTCTTCGCACTTCACTTTTATCAAACAGTTATAGCCCGCTTGCTTATAAAATCTCGCAGCCCACTTGCATAATTTTGCTCTTTGGCCGGAAACGACATGTATCCGATATGGAAGAAGATGGCGCTGAAGCGCTCAGTATCGCCGTTTTATCATCCTGCTGCCACTACGCTCTTACTACCCCCGGAACCCTTTGGCGGCATTGCTGGTAGTTAAGCAGTCTTACTCCTTCCCGGAGATAAGTCTAATTTTGCGGTTGCTTAGTGCCCGTTATGTTCCGTAGCCTGTTCCCCTTCCGCCGTTTGCTGGCGACGAGCTTCCTGCTCGTCTTCGTCAACGTGTTCGTGGGGCAGTGCTGGTGCGCATCGGTGAACCCTGCCCAAATGGCTCCGCCAATGGCGGCCATGAGCCACCACCAGGCGGAAAAGCCTGCGCATCCGGGCTGCCACGGTCATGGCGCAATAGCCGAACACCATGGCAAGCACGACGGCCACCCGGGTAAGTCGACCCGCAACCACGACTGCTGCAAGGACAAATCGGCCTCGCTGCTTTCGTCGCTGACTTCGCCGGCGCAGAAGCAGCTGCTGGTGCCCGCTCCGGCGCTGCTGCCCGAAGCCATGGATTTCCACTTCCGGCCCGCCGCCGGCAAGTGGGACCGTACTTGCGCGGTCACGCTGGTGCCCAGAGAGCACCTGCCGCCTAAAATACCCGACATCCGTATTTTCATCCAGTCGCTGACTGTCTGATTCTTCCGACGCGCTAAGGCTCGCGCCGGCATAGCTATGCTATGTCCGGGGCGGGCCTTTTCGTTTGCTCGTTTGCGTGGCCCGGCCGCGCCCCCTTCCCCCAATTTCCTGGTTTTTCCTCCCGCGCAATGAAGAGTTGCTGTCAGGAGGCCGGTGCGCCGCCCCCGCGTGGGCCGGGCCGTCGCTGGCTGTCCTACCTGCTCTACGCCGGGCTGGCTGCCGCCCTGGGCTTCGTGCTCTGGCAGCAGTGGCAGGCGTAGGCCCCAACGGCCCTTTCCGGGGCCGGATTTCCCATCCCATACCCGTTTTCATGAACCGCTTTCTTGTTCCGCTGCTGGCCGCTGCCAGCGTTTTCACCGTTGCCAGCTGCTCCTCGGATTCTTCGAGCAGCAACGCCACCAACACCGTTACCACGCCCACCGGCACCGCGCCCGACAGCACGGCTGCCCACGCCGGGGGCCACACCTACGCCTGCCCCATGCACCCGGAGGTGACCAGCACCAAGCCCGGCGAGAAGTGCCCCAAGTGCGGCATGGAGCTGGTTCACAACGACCAGGTGAGCAACGGCAAGAGCTACCAGATGCAGTTCGAGCCCAAGCCCATGCAGCTCGTGGCCGGCCAGCCCGTTACGCTCACCTACACCCCGCAGGAAGTCGGCAACGAGAAAGCGCCGGTGCCGCTGGCGGTGGTGCACGAGAAGAAAATCCACCTCATTATCGTCCGCAAGGACTTGTCGGTGTTCGACCACGAGCACCCCGAGTTCACGGCGGATGGCAACTACAAGGCCGCGTTCACTTTCCCCAAGGGCGGCGACTACGTGCTGTTTCAGGACTACACGCCCGATGGCAGCGGACATCAGCTCGGCCGCCAGGTGGTGAGCGTGCAGGGGCCCAAGTACACGCCCGTCAAGTTCCGCCAGGACCAGATGCAGTGGAGCAAGGATGGCTACCAGGCCACGCTGGCTTTTGACAAGGAGCTGAAAGTAGGCCAGCTGCTGGGCATGAAAATCACGCTGAGCAAAAACGGCCAGCCCGTGACCGACCTCGACAAGTACCTCGGGGCGCTGGGCCACGTCGTGGTCATCAGCGAAGACACCGAGCGCTACCTGCACGTGCACCCCAACGACCAGGCCGACAAGGGCCCTGTCATCGGCTTCAACACCAACTTCGAAAAGCCCGGCCTGTACCGCGTGTTCCTGCAGTTCAACCACGGCGGGCAGATTCACACCGGCGACTTCACCATCAACGTGAAGGCCTAATTCCGGACCCATCACCTCATTTTTTCACCGCTTACCCCAACCCAAACCCCATGAAAAAGTCCGCATTTCTCCTCGCCGCCCTCTGTTCGGGCACCCTGCTGCTGGGCAGCTGCAACTCCGATAAGTCGGCCGACACTACGACGACTGCCACTACTTCGGCCCCAGCCGACACCGCTGCGGCCGGCGACATGGCTGGCATGGACCACTCCAAAATGGCTGATGGCACCGCCGGCACCTCGCCCCTGATGGCGTCGATGAACGAGATGATGGCCAAGATGGACGCCATGAAGCCCAAGGGTAACACCGACCACGACTTTGCCCACATGATGATGGAGCACCACAAGGGCGCCATTGCCATGGCCGACATCGAGCTGCGCGACGGCAAGGACGCCACCATGCGCCAGATAGCCGAGAAAATCAAGGCCGACCAGCAGAAGGAAATCGGCGAGCTGGAGCCCATTGCCGAGCGTCTGGACTCGGCCCCGACCAACTACAAGCCCCAAGACCCGGCCGACCCCTTCACCGCCCAGATGAAGGCCTCGATGGACGGCATGATGAAAAATATGCCCGCGACGGTGGCCGACCCGGACATGAACTTCAACATGCTGATGACGGTGCATCACCAGAGCGCCGTGGACATGGCCAAAGCCGAGCTGGCCCACGGCAAAGACACCAAGCTCAAGGAGATGGCGCAAATGATGATTGACGCCCAGCAGAAGGAAATTCAGCAGTTCAAGGACTGGCACGCCAAGAATGCCGGCAAGATGCAGTCGGCCGGGGCGGCCTACGTGTGCCCGATGAATGACGGCGGCCAGAGCAATGCCCCCGGCAAATGCCCGAAGTGCGGCATGGACCTGGAGAAAAAAGCGTAGCCCATCCCTTTTGACCCCGCTGCTCTATCGCCCCATGAAAATGCTCCGCCCCTTCCTCGCCGCGCTGGCTTTACTGGCCGCCGCGCCCCTCGCCCACGCCCAGCACGCCGAAATGGCGGCGGGTGAAACCCACGCCCACGTCGCGCCCCACGGCGGCGTGGTGCGCTCGGCCAGCCCCTACCACCTGGAGCTGGTAGCCCAGCCCACCGAGCTGGCTTTCTACCTGCTAGGCACCAAGATGAGCGCCGTGCCCAACAAGGGCATGAGCGGCTCGGTGCTGGTGCAGCTGAGCACCAACGCCACCGTGACCGTGCCGCTGGCCCTGGCCGGCGATGACCACCTCACGGCCAAGCTGCCCGCCGGGGCCAAGGTGCGCACCGCCATCGTGACGCTGAACACGGCCGACGGCAAAGCCCTGACCGTGCGCTTCGATAAGCTGGACGAGGCCCACGGCCACAAGGCCTTGGGCGCGGCCTTTGCCTGCCCCATGCACCACGAAGTGACTGCCACCGAGCCGGGTAAATGCCCGAAGTGCGGCATGGCGCTGGTCAAAAAATCCTAGCTACGGGCGGTCCGCTTCCGGGCCGCCCTTTGTGTACCGCTCCCCTTCGCTGGCTGCTGCCGGCGGAGGGGTCAGCGGCCAAACTACTGCTTATGAATACTCTTCCCATTCGTCACCGCCGACCCGGGCTGGTGCTCTTGCTGCTACTGCTGGTGCTGCTGGCTGGTCCGGCGGGGGCGCAGCAGGTCGTGGTGCGCCTCGACAGTGCCGAGCAGCTGGCCCTGCGCCGGCACCCGCGCCTGCGCCAGTCGGCCGAGGAAATCGCGGAGCAGCGCGCCCTGAAGCGCGGCAGCTTTTCGCCCACCAACCCGGACTTTCTGTTCTCCGCCCCCACGGGCGAACGCTGGGCCCCGGGCGTAGTGCAAACCATCGACTTCCCCACCGTGTACCGCCGGCAGGCGCAGGCCGCGCAGGCCGGCATCACCCTGGCCGAGCGGGGCCTGGACGTGAACCGGGCCACCGTGCGGCGCGACGTGCGCCAGGCCTACCTGAGCCTGCAGTTTGCCGAGGCGCAGGTGCGGCAGCTCACCTACCAGGACAGCCTGTTTCGGGCGCTGCAAGTGGCCACCGACCGCCTCTTCAAGGCCGGTGAGGTGACCGCCCTGCAGCGCGTGAGCACCGAGGCCGAAGCCCGGCAGGTGCGCAACCAGCTCGACCAGGCCGTGGTGGACCAGCGCTCGGCGCAGCGCCGCCTGGGTTTGCTGCTCGGGCAGCCGGAAGCCAACCTCACCGCCGATACCGACCTGCGCCAGACCGGCCCCGAATTGGCCCGCGCCGGCGCGGAGCTGCTGGGCACGCTGCCCACCCAGGACAGCGCCGCCGTGGCCCTGAGCCCCACGCTGGCCTACTACGGCCAGAACGTGGCCCTGAGCCAGTCGGGCATCAGCCTGGTGCGGGCCCGGCGCACCCCGGCCCTCACGCTGGGCTATCAGAATCAGGCCTATGAGAACTCCGTGGTGAAGTACCGCTTCCAGTTCGGGGTGTCGGTGCCCATCTGGTTCTGGACCTACCGCTCGCAGCTGCAGGCGGCCACGGCGCGCAGTAAGGCCGCGCAGGCCCAGCTGCAGGTGCAGCGCCTCGACCTGGGCACCCAGTACCAGCAGGCCCTGGCCGACACGCGCAAGTTCGCCGCCTCGCTCACCTACTACGAACAGACCGGCCTGCCCCAGTCGCGGGCCATCATCAGCCAGTCGCAGCGCCTGTTCAAGGCCGGCGAAATCAGCTACCTGGTGCTGATTCAGAGCCTGAACCAGGCCTTTACCATTCAGAATACCTACCTGACCACCATCCGCGACTACCGTCAGGCCATCGTTGCACTTAACTACCTGCGGGGACAATAATGAAGAATCTCCTCCTGCTCTTGCTGGCCCTGCTGCTGGCCACCGGGGCCCGCGCCCATGGCGGCGAAGACCACGGCGACGCGGCCAAGCCCTCGGCCGGGCCGGTGGCCACCACCTTCTCGGTGGCCGCGCTGTCCGAAAGCTTCGAGCTGCTGCTGCGCTTCGAGCCGCTGAAAAAGGGCGAAGACGCCGACATGCGGCTGTTCGTGTCGGACTACGCCACCAACGCCCCCATCAAGGGGGCCAGGCTGACGGTGACCTGCCCGGAAGCGGCCGACCTGAAGTTCACGGTCAGCGAAAAGTCGCCGGGGGCCTACCTGGTCGAGGGCACGTTCCCGGCCGATAAGAAGTACAGCCTGGCCGTGAACATCGTGGCCGGCGACAAGGCCGATTTGATGCTGCTCTCCGGCATCGAAGTTGGCAAGCTGCTGCCCGTGGCGGCGGCACCGGCCCCGGCGGCGGCTCCCCTCATCGGCTCCTGGAAAACGGTGCTGCTGCTCTTTGGAGCCTTCGCGCTGGGCATTGCCGCCACCGCCCTGGTTATGCGCCGCCGTCGCCCGGTAGCCGCCGTCCCTACTT
>Ga0265798_10000890_pt1 | contig 47885 bp, 42 predicted proteins | sample P3T30metagenome_FD_192430 | JGI IMG/M metagenome (GOLD analysis project Ga0265798, IMG submission 192430) | Plant litter microbial communities from East Loma Ridge, Irvine, California - P3 T30 | ecosystem: Environmental > Terrestrial > Plant litter > Unclassified | place: USA: California...
TCATCAGCCGACTGCCAAAACCGCCGCCGCCCAGGACCGAGTTGCCGACGGTCAGCGCGGCATAGTCCGGGTCTGTACGCGTGATGCCCAGCTGGGCCAGCATCAGAAGCGTCTGATTGGAGGGAAACTCGATGTGCGTGACACCGGCCTTCGGTTCTATCGGATCGACAACTTTCGCCAATGCCGGGCCTTTTGGCAGCGCCGCCGAAACTTCGGCTGCAACAGCCTGGGCTTCTTCCTTCGACAGATCGCCTACCAGCGCGATTACCGCATTGCCAGCCGCATAGCCTTTGGCGTGGAACGCCTTGAGCTGAGCCAGGGTGATGGCATTGATGCTTTTGGCATCGCCATCGCTCGGGTGCGCGTAGGGGTGGTCACCGTACAGTTTCTGAAACAGCGCCTTGCTGCCGATAGTGCCGGGGTTCTGCTTCTGGTACTCGAAACTGGCGCTCAACTGGTTCTTGATGCGCGCCAGCGAGTCGGCCGGAAAGGTCGGCTTGCCGACGACTTCACTGAACAGCTTCAGGGCTGGCTCACGCTTGTCTGGCGCGCTCAGGCTGCGCAGCGAGGTGACGGCCATGTCGCGATAGGAACCGTTTTCGAACTCGGCGCCCAGGCCTTCGAAGCCCTGAGCGATAGCGCTGACGTCTTTGCCTTTGACGCCTTCGTTGAGCATGGCGTTGGTGAGCAGGGCAATGCCGGGAGTCTTCTCATCCTGGCTGCTGCCTGCGGCGAAGATCAGGCGCATGTCGATCATCGGCAGTTCGCGGGATTCGACGAACAGCACCTTGGCGCCTTCGGCGGTGTTCCAGGTCTGGATGTTCAGCGCGCGGCGAGCCGGTGCCTTGCCATCCAGTTCCTTGAGTGTTTGCAGGTTGCTGCCCAGTGGCTGGGCGGCAGTTTCATCCGCCATGGCAGGCTGGACGATGAAGGTACTGGCCAGGATCAGGCCAAGCAGCGCATGACTTGGAGCGTTGCGCTTGATCATTTGGCTTTCTCCTCAGGCAGAACGTGCGCGATGCTAAGGCGCTCGCGTGTGAAGTAAGTATTGGCAGCCTTCTGGATGTCCTGCGGCGTCACGCTCTGCAGGGCTTCCAGTTCTCCGTCCATCAGTTTCCAGGACAGGCCGACGGTTTCCAGTTCGCCGATCATGGTCGCCTGACTGGTGATCGAATCGCGCTCGTAGACCACACCTGCAATGACCTGCGCCCGCACACGTTCCAGCTCTTCCGCGGAAGGTGCCTTGGTTTTCAGGTCGTCCAGCAGGCGCCAGATACCGGCTTCAGCGTCGGCCAGAGTTTTTTTCTTCTGGACGTTGGGTGTTGCGCTGATCATGAACAGGCTGTCCCCACGGGCAAAGGCGTCATAGCGCGAGGATGCCGCTGACACCACTTCTTCGCCGCGCTCCAGGCGCGATGGAATACGCGCGCTGTAACCGCCGTCGAGCAATGCCGCGATCAGGCGCAGTGCATTGACCGAGCGCTGATCTTCCGCGGTGGCAACGCTGGGCACGTTAAAGCCGTAGAGCAGGCTCGGCAGTTGGGTTTTGACATGCAGGGTGATCTTGCGCTCGCCGGGTTCGGCCAGTTCAAGCGGTTTCTTGGACGGCGGCACGTCACGACGCGGGACAGGACCGAAGAAGCGTTCAGCCAGGGCCTTGACCTCATCCGGCTTGACGTCACCGACCACCACCAGTGTGGCGTTGTTCGGTGCGTACCAGGCTTCGTACCAGTGGCGCAGTTCCTCGACCTTCATGCGCTCCAGGTCGGCCATCCAGCCGATGGTCGGAGTGTGATAGCCGCTGGCGGGGTAGGCCAGCGCGTTGAAGCGTTCCAGTGCCTTGCCCAGCGGCTTGTCATCAGTGCGCATGCGGCGCTCTTCCTTGATGACTTCGATCTCGCGGCTGAACTCGTCGGGCGGCAGCTTAAGGGTCGCCATGCGGTCGGCTTCAAGTTCCAGCGCGACGGCCAGGCGATCACTGGCCAGGACCTGATAGTAGGCGGTGTAATCATTGCTGGTGAACGCGTTCTCTTCTGCGCCCAGATCGCGCAGGATCAGCGAAGACTCGCCCGGCCCGGTCTTGCTGCTGCCTTTGAACATCATGTGTTCCAGGGCATGGGACAGCCCCGTCTGGCCGGGCGTCTCGTAGCTTGAGCCGACTTTGTACCAGATCTGGGATACCACCACAGGCGCACGGTGGTCTTCGCGGACAATGACCTTGAGGCCGTTGTCGAGGGTGAATTCATGAGTCGGTTGCGGATCGGCGGCCAATGCTGTCAGCGGCAAACAGATTGTGCTGAACAGCAGGCCTGCAGCACGGCGGGCTAGAACATTCATTCGTGGTTTGAACCTGTAGGACGGCCTGCGTGAACTTGGCGTCGGCAGGCGCGGGGGTATTAGGATACTGGTCCGTTCGCATGAGAAACAGCCTTCACAGGCCAAATGCGAGTTAAGCGTGTTGAAACGAAGCTGAAAGATAGCTTAGAAGGGGCTGCCTCTTACGCAGGCAGCCCTGAATGCAGCTCTTTTTACATGTCAGGATTTTTCAGGGGCGCCTTTTGGCTTTCGGCAATCTTGAGATAGCCATGCTATGAGGCTCCAGCGGGCTAAAACGCAGTTCATTCAGCCGTGGCAGGCAGTTCTTTCTGGGGCACGGTAGGGCCTACGGTCACAATGATCATCTTTTCGGCACTCAGGTGCCTGTTAATGGCCGTCTTTACCTGCTCGATCGTCAGCTCCCGGATGGCTGTCATATAGTCATCGAAGTGGGAAAGGGGGAGATCGTAGAAACCAATGTCCGCCAACCGGGAACCGATGGCACTGTTGCTGGCTACCTCCAGCGGGAAGCTGCCGGTCATTTGGCGCTTGATGTCGTCGAGTTCTTTCTGAGTTGGGCCGTTGGCGAAGAAATCGCGCACGATCTCCTGAACCAGTTCCAAAGTGTTTTCACTCATCTCGGCGCGGGTCTGCAACTCGATCGTGAAAGTCCCGGTAGCGCTGCTGGTAATCAGGCGGGAGGTGATGTCGTAGGTCAGACCGCGTTTTTCACGTACTTCCATCACCAGGCGACTGCCGAAACCGCTGCCGCCCAGTATTGAATTGCTCGCCATCAGTGCGACGTAATCCGGGTCGTTGCGCGTGATGCCCGGTTGGCCAAGCAGTATTTGCGTCTGGCTGGAGGGGGAATGGATGTGCATTGCTCCCGCCGTGGGTTCGGCCGGGTCACCCACTTTCGCCAGTTTCGGCCCTTTTGGCAAAGAGGCAGAAACTTGTGCTGCGATGACTTGGGCGTCCTCCCTGGAAAGGTCACCGATTATTGCAATCACTGCATTGCCAGCGGCATATCCCTTGGCGTGGAATGCCTTCAATCGCGCCAGGGTAATCGCGTTGATACCTTTCTCATTGCCGTTGGTTCGATAGGCATAGGGATGATCACCATAGAGTTTTTTGTACAGTTCATCCCAGGCAATGCGGCGGGGCTCCCGCTTTTCATTCTCGATACTGGTAATCATCAGGTTCTTCAGTCGCGTCACCGCATCGCTCGGGAAGGTCGGCTTACCGACGACTTCACTGAAAAGTTTCACGGCCGGTTCACGCTGTTGAGCCGCACTCAGGCTGCGCAGCCAAAACGTGGCCCTGTCATCATAGGGTTCGATTCCAAGTCGGGCCCCCAGCGCCTCGAAGTCTTGGGCGATCACGCTGGCGTCCTTGCCGTCGATGCCGTTGCCGAGCATGTAGCTGGTCAGCCTGGCAATGCCGGGCGTCCAGTCATCCTGGCTACTGCCTGCGGCGACGGTCAGAAATATGTCCAGCATTGGCAATTCGCGCGCCTCGGCGAACAATACCTTGGCGCCCTCAGCGGTATTCCACGTCTGGATGTTCAGCGCCCGGCGAATCGTTGTCTTGCCGACCAGGTCCCCGAAGGTCTCCAGCTTGCTGCCCAATGCCAGTGTGGTTGTCTCACCCGTCATATCGGACCGGGCAATAGAGGTGTCGGCCATGACCTGGTCAGAAATCGTAGGGATTGGAGCGTTGCGCTTGATCATCAGGCTTTCTCCTCAGGCAGCACATACGCGATGCTGAGGCGCTCGCGGATAAAGTAGGTGTTGGCGGCGTTCTGAATGTCCTGTGGCGTCACGTTCCGGAGGGATTCCAGCTCGCCGTCCATCAGCTGCAGGGGCAGGCCGACCGTTTCAAGTCTGCCGAGTGTGGTGGCCTGGCTGCTAATCAAATCACGCTCGTAAACCATGTTTGCAACAATGTGTGCCTGGATACGTTCAAGCTCTTCAGCGTGAACGGGTATGGTCTTCAGATCATCCAGCAGACGCCAGATGCCCGTCTCGACATCAGTCAGGGATTTATTCTTTTGGGTGTTGGGGATAGCGCTGATCATGAACAGGCTGTCGCCACGAGTAAACGCGTCGTAGCTTGAGGATGCTTCAGACACCAGTTCTTCACCGCGTACAAGTCGAGCAGGAATGCGTGCGCTGTTACCACCGCCCAGCAATGCTGCAATCATGCGCAGGGCATTGGCCGAGCGCTGGTCTTTAGCTGTGGCCAGGCCAGGCACATTGAAGCCGTAAAACAGCTTGGGCAGTTGGGTTTCAAGATGCAGGGTAATCTTGCGCTCGCCTGGTTCGGCCAGCTCCAGCGGTCTTTTCGACGCAGGCACCTCGCGGCGAGGAATGGGGCCGAAAAAACGTTCTGCCAGTGCCCTGATTTCGCCCGGCTGTACGTCACCTACCACCACCAGCGTGGCATTGTTGGGCGCGTACCAGGCTTCGTACCAGTGACGCAGTTCCTCGACCTGCATGCGCTCAAGGTCCGCCATCCAGCCAATGGTCGGGTTGTGATAGCCGCTGGAGGGAAAGGCGAGAGCGTTGAAGCGTTCAAGTGCCTTTGCCTTCGGATCGTCATCAGTGCGCATGCGGCGCTCCTCCTTGATAACTTCGATCTCGCGGCTGAACTCGTCGGGCGGCAGCGTAAGGGTCGTCATGCGATCGGCTTCCAGCTCCAGTGCGACGCTCAGACGATCACAAGCCAGCTCCTGGTGATAGACCGTGCAGTCATCACTGGTGAACGCGTTCTCTTCGGCACCCAGACTGTTCAGGATCAGAGAAAACTCGCCTGGCCCGGTCTTGCTGCTGCCTTTGAACATCATGTGCTCGAGCGCATGGGACAAGCCGGTCTGGCCCGGCATTTCGTAGCTGGAACCCACTTTGTACCAAAGCTGGGAAATGGCCACCGGCGCGCGATGGTCCTCACGTACGATGACCTTGAGGCCATTGTCGAGTGTGAATTCGTGGGTGGGTTGCGGGTTGGCGGCCGAGATCGCCGACGGTAAAGCGCGTTGGGCTAAAATATTCATCCGTGAATATGAACCTGTTGTAGTACGCCCTGCCTGAACTTAGCGTCGGCAGGCGTGAGGATGTTAGGATAATGGTGTGTTTCGTCAGAACCGGCTTTCACCTGTCAAATGCGAGTGAAACCTGTCTGAAACGAAGCTGAACCATATCCCAACAAAGGACTGCAAAGTGAACACGCGGTCCTAAAAGCAGTCTGTTTTTACTGTCAGAATTTTCCGGATCGCGCTCTGGCGTCCCGCAACCTTGAGATAGCCGTCCTCCATGTTTGGTTCTAACGACGACAAGAAAACCCCAGCTGCCGCTGGAGAGAAGAAAGGCCTGTTCGGGTGGCTGCGTAAAAAGCCACAGGAAGCCGAACCCGCGCCGCAAGAGTCAACCGCTGAACAGCCTGAACCGGTCGTCGAAGCGACGCCACAGGTTGAACCGCTCATTGCCCTTCAATCCGCTCCCCTGGCTGTCGAGCCTGCGCCTGCTGCCGAGCCGCAGTCGCATGTGGAACCGGGTCAGCCATCGCCCCAGCCCTGGCTGACGTTGCCGGTGGCTGAAGAGTCGGTGGCGCTGATCGACGAGCTTGAGCCCCACGTCACACCACCGATTCCCGAACATCATCACGTATCGTCGGCACCTCAATACGCAGCAGCACCTGCTCCAGAGCCTCGGCCTGATGCCGCGCCTGTCGATATCGTGCCGGTCAGCGTTCCCGAGCCTGTGCTGCTTGAACCTGCGCCTGTCGCAGAGCCGATTGTTGAACCCGTTATTCCTGCGCCGATTGCGCAGCCGGTTCCGCAGCCCGTCGAGCCTGTTCAGGAACTCGCGCCTGTCGCTACCCCGGTTCAAGAGCCTGAAGCCAGCAAGGTCGGCTTCTTCGCCCGCCTCAAGCAAGGCCTGTCGAAAACCAGCGCCAGCATCGGCGAGGGCATGGCCAGCCTGTTTCTGGGCAAGAAAGCCATTGATGATGATCTGCTCGAAGAAATCGAAACCCGCCTGCTGACAGCTGATGTCGGCGTCGAAGCGACATCGGTCATCATCCAGAGCCTGACCCAGAAGGTCGCCCGCAAACAGCTGACTGATGCTCAGGCGCTCTACACCTCGCTGCAAGGTGAACTGGCCGCCATGCTAAAGCCGGTCGAGCAGCCGCTGGTCATCAAGGCCGAGCACAAGCCGTTTGTGATACTGGTCGTAGGCGTCAACGGCGCAGGCAAGACCACCACCATCGGCAAGCTGGCCAAGAAGCTGCAGCTTGAAGGCAAGAAGGTCATGCTGGCCGCAGGCGATACCTTCCGTGCCGCTGCCGTTGAGCAGTTGCAGGTCTGGGGCGAGCGCAACAAGATTCCGGTCATCGCTCAGCACACGGGCGCTGACTCCGCTTCGGTCATCTTCGACGCCGTGCAGGCCGCCAAGGCGCGGGGCATCGACGTATTGATCGCCGACACCGCCGGTCGTCTGCACACCAAAGACAACCTGATGGAAGAGTTGAAAAAGGTGCGCCGCGTAATCGGCAAGCTCGACGCAGATGCGCCGCACGAAGTGCTGCTGGTGCTCGATGCGGGCACCGGTCAGAACGCGATCAACCAGGCCAAGCAGTTCAACCAGACTGTCACGCTGACCGGCCTTGCGCTGACCAAGCTGGATGGCACCGCCAAGGGCGGCGTGATTTTCGCGCTGGCCAAGCAGTTCGGTCTGCCCATTCGTTACATCGGCGTCGGCGAGGGTATTGATGACCTGCGCACCTTCGAAGCCGAACCCTTTGTTCAGGCTCTGTTTGCGGAGCGGGAGCGTCCATGATTCGTTTCGAGCAGGTCGGTAAGCGCTATCCGAATGGACATGTCGGATTGCACGAACTGAGCTTTCGAGTACGTCGCGGCGAGTTTCTGTTTGTCACCGGGCATTCCGGTGCGGGCAAGAGCACGCTGCTGCGCCTGTTGCTGGCCATGGAGCGCCCGACAACCGGCAAACTGATGCTGGCTGGCCAGGACCTCGGCCAGATCAGCAATGCGCAGATCCCGTTCCTGCGTCGGCAGATCGGTGTCGTGTTTCAGAATCACCAGCTGCTGTTCGATCGCACGGTGTTCAACAACATCGCACTGCCCTTGCAGATTCTCGGGCTCTCCAAGCCTGAAATCGCCAAGCGCGTCGATTCGGCGCTGGATCGCGTGGCGTTGTCCGACAAGGCCGACCTGTACCCCGGTGATCTTTCCACCGGCCAGCAGCAGCGCGTCGGTATCGCGCGCGCCATCGTGCACCGTCCGGCCTTGCTGCTGGCGGATGAGCCGACCGGTAACCTCGATCCACGATTGGCAGCGGAAATCATGGGTGTGTTCGAAGACATCAACCGACTGGGCACCAGTGTGCTCATCGCCAGTCACGATCTGGCGCTCATCGCTCGCATGCGTCACCGCATGCTGACCCTGCAACGCGGTCGTCTGATCGGTGACGGGGAGGCCGGAGTATGAGTGCCACACGCAGTCCAAAGGTTGCAGAGCGTGTCGCGCCAAAGGCGGCTGATCCTGCACCCGGAAAACAGAAAAAACAGCGTCACGATCACGACGATGACGGGCCGGACTTCAGCACGCTGCTTTCAGCCTGGCTTGAAAGCCATCGCTCAAGCATGGTCGACAGCCTGCGTCGTCTGGGCAAGCAGCCCATTGGCAGCTTTTTTACCTGCCTGGTCATGGCCATTGCCCTGAGCCTGCCCATGGGCTTGTCGTTGCTGTTGAGTAACGTCGAGCGTCTGGGCGGTTCCTGGCAGCGAGCAGCACAGATCTCGATCTACCTGAATCTGGACGCCAGCACAGCCGATGGCACTCGCATGCGTGATGAGATCAAGGCGATGCCCGGCGTGGCGGATGCCGAGTACATCAGCAGCGAACAGGCGCTGGCCGAGTTTCAACAACAGTCCGGGCTGGGTGAAGCGCTCAAGGAGCTGCCGGAAAACCCGTTGCCCGGCGTGGTGCTGGTGACGCCAGACGAAGTCGACAAGCCCGCGCTGGAAGCCTTGCGCACCCGCCTTGCCGAACTGCCCAAGGTGCAGCAGGCCCAGCTCGATCTGGTCTGGGTCGAGCGCTTGGCAGCGATCCTCAAGCTGGGTGACCGGTTTGTGTTCGGCTTGACGGTTCTGCTGGTCTCGGCTTTGCTGTTGGTAATTGGTAACACAATACGTCTGCACATCGAGAACCGGCGCACCGAGATCGAAGTGATCAAGCTGGTGGGCGGGACGGACAGCTATGTGCGCAGGCCCTTCCTTTATATGGGCGCGCTGTACGGTTTTGGGGCGGGGATTCTGTCCTGGGGCGTGCTGGCCTATGGCCTGAACTGGCTGAACGGAGCGGTAACCGGTCTGGCCGGTCTTTACGGAAGTGATTTCGCGCTCACGGGTGTGCCGATGGGCGATGGTTTTTCGCTCTTGCTTGGAGCGGTGTTGTTAGGGTATATCGGTGCTTGGATTGCGGTCGCCCGTCACTTGCGTGAACTGGCGCCACGGTAGAGCTAAAATTGTTTCACCAGATTGGCTTCAGAAAATCAAGGAACTTGTCTCGCGGTTCCAAGTCAATCTGGCAGTGCTGAACTGCACATTTATGTGCGCTGGAGGTTTTTTCGTATGACCAATTCTTTGCAACCTGCTTATGCCTTAGTCCCGGGTGCGAACCTTGAGGCCTACGTGCATACGGTCAACAGCATTCCGCTGCTGACGCCCGAGCAGGAGCGTGAACTGGCTGAGAGTCTCTACTATGAGCAGGATCTGGGGGCGGCTCGGCAGATGGTTCTCGCCCACCTGCGTTTTGTCGTGCACATCGCACGCAGTTATTCCGGTTACGGTCTGGCTCAGGCTGACCTGATCCAGGAAGGTAACGTCGGTCTGATGAAGGCCGTGAAGCGTTTCAACCCTGAAATGGGTGTGCGTCTGGTGTCGTTCGCCGTGCACTGGATCAAGGCGGAAATCCACGAGTTCATCCTGCGCAACTGGCGCATCGTGAAAGTTGCCACGACCAAGGCGCAGCGCAAGCTGTTCTTCAACCTGCGCAGCCAGAAGAAGCGTCTGGCCTGGCTGAACAACGACGAAGTGCATCGCGTCGCTGAAAGCCTGGGTGTCGAGCCACGTGAAGTGCGCGAGATGGAAAGCCGCCTGACCGGCCACGACATGGCATTCGACCCGGCAGCCGAAGCTGACGACGACAGTGCGTTCCAGTCGCCAGCCAACTACCTGGAAGACCACCGCTACGACCCGGCGCGTCAGTTGGAAGATTCCGATTGGACCGACAACTCCACCGCCAATCTGCATCAGGCGCTGGATGTGCTGGACGAACGCAGCCGCGACATCCTCTACCAGCGCTGGCTGGCAGAAGAAAAAGCCACGCTGCACGACCTGGCGCAGAAGTACAACGTCTCCGCCGAGCGTATTCGTCAGCTCGAGAAGAGCGCGATGAATAAACTCAAGACGTCGATAGCGGCGTAACGTAGCCGGTAACGCAAAACGCCCCGATCTGATCGGGGCGTTTTTGTTTAAAGGTCGTCAGCGTTGCACGTCAACTGGTAGAAGTAGTTCGGATCATGGGGTTCATCTCCGATGAGCCTGACGATTGCTTCCAACTGAGAAGCGTCCAGGTTGTAGCCTTCGTCGCCCCACTGCTCGGATGTCCAGCCCATGATGTTTTTGAGCCGTTCGTCATTGCCAGCTGGGATTTCTTTTGCAAAAGCGAGAAATTCTGTTTTTTTGTCGAATGCTTCAAGTAGGTATTTCATGGTTCGATGCTCGTTTCAGCAGTAGACCTCTTTGGTCTGTGCTTCTGTTTTCAGTATGATCTGGCGTAGATGTATAACTTCTTCGCTGAGCGTATTCATCAACATTGGAGGAGTGCGATGAGCACGCTCAGTATATCGATAGCGGCATGATGCGTTGCCGCATCACAAAGTCCCAACGTTGAACAGTACGTTTTGGTTAGTAGCCATCAGCATTGCATGTCAGTTGGTAGTCGTAATTCGGGTCATGGCTTTCATCGCTTATTATCCTGACGATTGCTTCCAGCTGAGCGGCGTCCAGATTGTAGCCTTCATGGCCTAACTGCTCGGATGTCCAGCCCATGATGAGCTTGAGTTGTTCATCGTGGCCTGCAGGGATTTCTTTCTCAAAGGCTAGTATCTCGGTTTTTTTGTCGAATGCTTCAAGTAGGTATTTAACGGTTCGATACTCCGTTTAGGGTCCGCATTAAAATCTTTTGTCTCAGAAGTAACTTCCGGCTTTCGATAAGGCTGGCAAGATATAAAGATAGTCTGAATGTCCAAACAAGGTGTCGGGATAAAACAAGATGGATACTACAAGAGTAAGTAAACAATCATACGTAGTGATGGGGCGGTTTCATTCTTTAATGTTCGGCACTTCACGATCTGGCGCAGAAATACAACGTCTCCGCCGAGCGCAGTCGTCAGCTCGAGAGGAGTGCGTTGAACAAGCTCAAGACGTCGATAGCGGCGTAACGTAGTCGGTGACGCAAAACGCCCTGATTTGATTGGGGCGTTTTTGTTTGCGGTCCTGGCACATTATGATGGCTACGGTCATTTGATGATGTTGAGTACGATGCCTGTCCCTATCGTGAGACCGCTTTCTGTAATAGTGAAGTTCTGACCTTTTTCCATTGCGATGGCTTGACTTAATGTGATATCAGCGACTGTGTTGTCGCCCGCCATTGTCTTCTCGGCAGGCAACCGCAATTCGCCGGTCACTTCGCTTGTAAGAAAGTTGAATTTAGGTTTGTAATAATTTTGGATCGCTGTGAAAACGCCGCCTTCTTCCTTGCTCAATAAATAAATCATGGCTTCGAACTGTGTGTGCGGTTGGGGGAGTGTTTTGTCAGCAGCAGCGACTGTCGGTGTATGGCTGTCCAAGGCTTCAAGCAATTTCTTGACGGCAGTGGTTCCCATTTGATTGTCGTCTTTGCCTTCCAATGCCATAAAAGCGGAACCCTTGATAATCAAGGTGTCATCGCCGGGGAAGCCTGCTGCTATGAGCTTTTCGCGGATTTCCTGCTCATAGAACTCCTGATCGTCGGCTTCGCCAACCATTTCAGCCTTGTTCAGGAAGACGATGACGTACGGTACACCCACATGGCCGCATAGCAGAATGTGCTCATGAGTTTGAGATTGCATACCGCCTACGGCCGAGCATACAAGAATAGCCGCATCGACCTTTATTCCGCCGGAGATGAAGCCTTTTACGTAGTCACTTGAACGCGGGCAGTCAATATGGGCGAGGTGACATTGCTTCGAATCATATTTCACGTGAGCTGCTTTGAACGTAACTGCGCCGCATTTCTCGTCCGGCGCATTGTTGACAGTATCGAATTCTACTTTGGCAGAGCCGAAATCCGCTGAGCAAACGCGCGACAGTGCAGCAGTCAGTGTGGTTTTACCATGGCCTTCATGGCCGACCGTGCAGACATTAAGCGTACGTTTTGTGGCACCTGACATAATCGCGAACTCCTTTTCAGTGGATATCCATGAGCAGAGGCTAAGGCGGGATCATTTCAGGGTCTACTATCAGTATTATCAGGGGCGGCTGCCATCCGGACCATTGCGAACGCCATCACCACCGACGGCTGCTATTCAAATTCGCCAGATAATCATCCCCGCCCAACTGCCGCATCTGCTGACGGATCCAGCCGGCGCGGCGGGAAACGTAGCTGCTGGGGTGGCTGGCGCTCCATTCTCTGGGGTTGGGCAGGACGGCGGCGAGGTAGCTGGCCTGCTGGACCGTCAAGGCGCTCGCGTTGACGCGGAAATGGTGCTGCGCGGCCGCTTGTGCGCCGAACACGCCTTCGTCCCATTCGACGCTGTTGAGGTAGACCTCAAGGATGCGCTCCTTGGACCACAACATCTCAATGAGCATCGTGAACCAGGCTTCGAGGCCTTTGCGCAGGTAGCTGCGGCCGGACCATAAAAACATGTTTTTCGAGACTTGCTGGCTCAGGGTGCTGGCACCGCGGATCGACCCGCCACGTTCGTTGTGCAGAATCGCGGCCTGGATCGCGTCGACGTCGAAACCCCAGTGTTCGGCAAACTTCTGGTCTTCGCCTGCAATAACGGCGATTTTCAGGTTGTCGGAAATCTTATCCCACGGCTGCCAGTCGCGTTGCAGATTGATAGGCTGACCGTCAAACCAGGATTCCACCTTGCGCTCCACCATCAGCGCGGTGCCAGGCGGCGGTATCCAGCGGAAGATGATAACCAGAATGACACTGCCGGCAGCGAACCACAGCAGGGCTTTGATAAGGCGACGAAAGAGAGACTGCAGCATAGAGATGGCTTGGCCGAACCCGTTGAGCGGGCCATTATACAGACCGTGCGCCTTCGGACGATTTTTCACTGGAGTTCCTGATGCTTCGTAGCTTTTTAATGTTGGCCGCCTTCTTCGGCTTCACGGGCGTGGCGCTTGGTGCCTTTGCTGCTCATGGCCTGAAAGGGCGTCTGACCGCCGAGTACTTGACCATCTTTCAGACCGGCGTCCTGTACCAACTCGTTCATGCGCTGGCGCTGCTGGGCGTGGCAGTCCTGGCGGCACAGCTTCCGGGTCGGCTGGTCACCTGGGCCGGCATTTCCTTTGCCATCGGCATCCTGCTGTTTTCCGGCAGCCTGTATGCACTGACCCTGACCGGCATCAGCAAGCTGGGCATCATCACCCCGTTCGGCGGTCTGGCGTTTCTGTTTGGCTGGGCGACCCTGGGGCTGGCGGCGTGGCGTCTGGGTTCTGCGCCCTGATCGTGGCACGGATTACCGAGGCTGCTTGAGACGAATGGCGTGGCTTTGATTTGGTCATACCGGCCGATCGGGCTAGAATGCTGGCCCCCTAAAATGATGGCTGCTCTCGCATGCACATTCAGTTGAACGGTGAGTCCTTTGAATTGCCCGACGGCGCAACCGTCGCGGCGCTGCTGACCCGTCTGGAGCTTGCCGGACGCCGCGTCGCAGTGGAATTGAATCTGGATATCGTGCCGCGCAGCCAGCACGAAACCACCGCCCTGTCCGAAGGGGATCAGGTCGAAGTGGTCCACGCCATCGGCGGCGGCTAGTTCGCAGCGCTGGACGGCGACGCCCCCTAATCTGCAAGTTGAAGAGGATTTCCGATGAGCAATGTTCGCAGCGACAAGCCCTTCGTTCTGGCCGGTCGGACCTTTGAGTCGCGCCTGCTGGTAGGCACCGGCAAATACGTGGACATGGAGCAGACCCGTCTGGCCATCGAAGCCTCGGGTGCCGAAATCGTCACCGTTGCCGTGCGCCGGACCAACCTGGGTCAGAACCCGGGCGAGCCGAACCTGCTGGATGTGCTGCCCCCGGATCGCTATACCATCCTGCCAAACACCGCTGGCTGCTTCGATGCCGTGGAAGCGGTGCGCACCTGCCGTCTGTCCCGCGAACTGCTGGACGGCCGCAACCTGGTCAAGCTGGAAGTCCTGGCTGATCAGAAGACCCTGTTCCCCAACGTGATCGAAACCCTCAAGGCCGCCGAAGTTCTGGTCAAGGACGGTTTCGATGTGATGGTCTACACCAGCGATGACCCGATCATCGCTCGCCAACTGGCCGAAATCGGCTGCATCGCGATCATGCCGTTGGCTGGGCTGATCGGCAGTGGTCTGGGGATCTGCAACCCGTACAACCTGCAGATCATCCTGGAAGAAACCAAAGTGCCGGTGCTGGTCGATGCCGGTGTCGGGACCGCTTCCGATGCCACCATCGCGATGGAGCTGGGTTGCGAGGCGGTGTTGATGAACTCTGCCATCGCCCACGCCCAGCAGCCGATCATGATGGCCGAAGCCATGAAACACGCTGTAATTGCCGGTCGTCTGGCGTACCTCGCCGGACGCATGCCACGAAAACTCTATGCCAGCGCATCTTCGCCGCTGGATGGCCTGATCAAGTAAGAGCCCGTTTGATGACTGATTCGCACGTTCCGCACCCAGAGTCGCCTGCTACCGAAGAGGGCGAAGAGCGCCAGCACCGCCGCATCAAGAGTTTCGTGATGCGTGCTGGCCGCATGACCGAAGGCCAGCAACGCGGTCTGGATCAGGGGCGTCCGAAATTCGGCCTGTCCTTGACCGACGCGCCGGTCGATTTTGATCAGGTGTTCGGCCGCTCTGCGCCGCGCACTCTGGAAATCGGCTTCGGCATGGGTCATTCGCTGCTGGAAATGGCCGCGGCTGCGCCCGAGCAGGACTTCATCGGCGTTGAAGTGCATTACCCCGGTGTCGGCGCATTGCTAAATGGGGTGCTGACTCAGGGCCTGACCAACGTGCGGGTTTATGACTGCGACGCCATCGAAGTGCTGAATCGCTGCATCGCGGACAACAGCCTGGATCGCCTGATGCTGTTTTTCCCGGATCCGTGGCACAAGAGCCGTCACCACAAGCGCCGCATCGTGCAGCCCGAGTTTGCCGCGCTGGTACGTAGCAAGCTGAAGACCGGTGGCGTGTTCCACATGGCGACCGACTGGGGTCCTTACGCCGAGTACATGCTGGAAGTGATGAGCGTCGCGCCGGGTTTCCGCAATCAGGCCGAAGACAATCAGTACGTGCCGCGCCCGGCCGAACGCCCGATCACCAAGTTCGAACGCCGTGGCGAGCGTCTTGGTCATGGTGTCTGGGATTTGAAGTTCGAGAAGGTTGACTGACCGTCGAAGCGGACGCGGAGCGTCCTGAGGGGCGTTACCACGCTGGAGCGTGGGAACGATCAGCGTGAAGTTGACGATCATGCCTGTGCTCCGCGTGGGCATGCAGCCCGTGACGCTCTGCGTCACATCTTGAGGCGGACGCAGAGCTTAGGAGCGATCAAATCACTTCCTGTCCGCAACCACCCCGATCAGCACCAGAACCACCAACAGCACCGGCGCCAGGCTGTAGTTGTTGAACTGGCTCAGGCCACGCACGACCCAAGGGGTGGCGTAGATCAGGGCCAGGCCGCTGCCGACGGTGCACAGCAGGGCCATGATCGGGATGCGCAAGGCGCCTGCCATGCTGCCCACGCGCTGTTCCAGCCAGCCTTTGACATCCGAGCCGAACAGCACCAGCAGGCAGCCCACCAGCGCAAGGGCGATTTCTGAAAGGTTGCTGCGACTCCAGCGTGACACGGTGGCGAGCAGATCGAGTACGAGATCCATGCAGGGTCCTTAGATCAGAAAGTATTGCAACAAGTCATTGAGGAAAAGCTGGCCTTGCGGCGTCGCTGCCAGACGTGTCGGATCGGTCTGCAACAGACCGCGTTGCTCCGCCTGTTTACGAGCGCTGGCCAGTGAGTCGACGCTTAGACCCGTTCTTTCCCGAAATAATGCAGTGTCCACGCCCTTTGTCAGTCGCAAGGCGTTCATCAGGAACTCGAACGGCAATTCATCCAGCGGCAATAGCTTCATGCCCGCCTGAAAAGGTTTGTCAGGGTTCAGGTAGTCCTTGGGCAGCCGCGTTTTCCAGGTACGGAAAATACGCCCGTCCAGATGGCTCAGCTTGCCATGAGCGCCCGCGCCGATCCCGATGAAATCGCCGAACGCCCAGTAATTCAGGTTATGCCGCGCCGGTTTGCCGGGCTGTGCATAGGCCGACACTTCGTATTGCGCGTAGCCATGATCGGCCAGCAGTTGCTGGCCGGTTTCCTGAATGTCCCAGAGGATGTCGTCTTCCGGCAGCACCGGCGGCTGGTTCCAGAACACCGTGTTGGGCTCAAGTGTCAGTTGATACCAGGACAGATGCGTCGGTTTCAGCGCGATGGCTTGTCTCAGGTCATCCAGCGCTTCGTCCTGCGATTGATCCGGCAGGCCATGCATCAGGTCCAGGTTGAAGTTGTCGAAACCGGCCTGACGCGCCATGTCCGCTGCGCGGATCGCTTCGTCACCATTGTGGATTCGGCCCAGCGCCTTGAGCTTGGATTCCTGAAAGCTCTGGATGCCGATGGACAGCCGGTTGATGCCCAATGCGCGATAGGCGCTGAACTTGGCCTGCTCGAACGTACCGGGGTTGGCTTCAAGGGTGATTTCGATATCGCTGGCGAATCGAATGCGTTGTTCCACACCTTCCAACAGACGGCCCAGCGCCTCGGCACTGAACAGGCTGGGCGTGCCGCCACCGAAGAAGATCGATTGCAGCTCGCGACCATAGACGTGTGGCAGGTCCTGATCCAGATCGGCCAGCAGTGCATCGACGTATTCCTGCTCCGGCAGCACCGGGCTGGCCGTGTGGGAGTTGAAGTCGCAATACGGGCATTTGCGCACGCACCACGGAATGTGGATGTACAGCGACAACGGCGGCAGGTGCGGCAGCGCAGGGCGAGGGCCTTCGGACGAAAAACCGGTCTCGCCCAGAAACAGCGGCTGCGCAGAAGGATCGTGGATCATTCCAGACCCAGGCGCTGGCGCAGCAGGACCATGGCGCGGGCGCGATGGCTGAGCTGGTTTTTCTCGACGGGTCCCAGCTCTGCGCTGGAGCAGTCGCGCTCCGGCACCCAGAACAGCGGGTCGTAGCCAAAGCCGTGTTCGCCACTGGCTGCATGCAGAATGCGCCCGTGCCACAGACCTTCACACAGAATCGGCAGTGGGTCATCGGCGTGACGTACCAGCGCCAGTACGCACACGAACTGCGCACCGCGTTGCTCGTCCGGTACGTCTTTCAGTGCGTCCAGCAGCTTGGCGTTGTTGGCCGCGTCGCCCTTGCCGTCGGCGTAGCGTGCCGAATAAATCCCCGGCGCGCCGCCCAGAAAGTCCACCGCCAGTCCCGAGTCGTCCGCCAGGGCAGGCAGGCCCGACAGGCGCGATGCGTTGCGGGCCTTGAGGATTGCGTTCTCGACGAACGACAGGCCGGTCTCTTCCGGCTCGATCTGGCTGAATTCGCCTACCGAGCGCAGGGTGACGCTGTCGCCGAGCATGGCCTGGAGTTCTTTGAGCTTGCCAGCGTTGTGGCTGGCCAGTACGAGTTGGGTAAGGTTCATCATTGGCCCGGAAAGAGTTCCTGGTTAAAACTGAAACGGTGAGTATTGCCGCCTGTCTGGACGGTAATGTCGAAAATTCGGACTTCCTGCTGCGGCACAGGGTACTGCGCCACATAGCTGACCGCGCCGTATTCGGTGACCGGCTTGAAACCCAGCGGCAGCGAGTCATTGGCCAGATCCCTGATCGTCCCGCTGACCTGCGCCATCTGCGGCTTTCCATTACGGACCACAGAGATGTTGATGACGCCCTGTTCCTTGCTGCGGATCAGCTCCGCAGTCCTGGCGATGTCCGGTTGCAGCGCCGTCGAATTGAAGGTGTTGTAGTAAACCGTGATGTCGCCAAACTGCTCCTGACGATTGCCCTTGATGGCGTCGGCTGCCATTGCGGGCAGGCTCAGACTGGCGATCAGCAAAGACAGCATCAGGCGGCGCATGTCGTTTCCTCGAAAAGCAGCGTTACACGGCGATCCGGTGGTCCGTCAGCCCAGGGCTGGTGACCCGATAGATGCCGATTTCACCCAACAGATTAGGCCATAGCTTGCTGGCCCACCCATGGCGGTGCTGCTGATCGACAGCCAGTCGGTCGAGTACCTGCGCATCGCGCTCGCGGCACAGTTCTTCGAAATCGCCGAAGGTGCAGAAGTGGATGTTCGGCGTGTTGTACCAGGTGTACGGCAGAAACTCGGAGACCGGCATGCGGCCCTTGCTCGCCAGATACCAGCGGCAGCGCCAGTGGCCGAAGTTCGGGAAGGTGATGATGCATTGCCGGCCGACCCGCAGCATTTCGTCGAGGATCCGGTCCGGGTAATGCACGGCTTGCAGCGCCTGAGTCATGACCACGATGTCGAAACTGTTGCTGGCGAAGTTGCCCAGGCCTTTATCCAGGTCCTGCTCGATGACGTTGATGCCCTTGGCGACGCACTGGGCGATGTTGTCTGCGTCGTTTTCCAGGCCGTAGCCGGTGACCTGCTTATGGTCACGCAACCAGGTCAGCAGCTCGCCGTCACCGCAACCCAGGTCGAGCACGCGGCTGCCAGCGGGAATCCATTCCTGGATGATTTCCAGATCGGCTCTCATGACATCCTCACAGCGAAATTCGATTCATGTAATTACTGAAAGCCTGCAGATAGCGCGGGATGGGAATCAGGAAGGCGTCGTGACCCTGAGGCGCATCGATTTCCAGGTAGCAGACGTCCTTGCGGGCCGCCATCAGCGCGTCCACCAGTTCGCGGGAGCGGGCTGGCGAGAAGCGCCAGTCGGTGGTGAAGGACATCACGCAGAACCTGGCTGTCGCATTGGCGAAGGTCTTGGCCAGGTCGTCGTTGAAGTTGGCGGCCGGGTCGAAGTAATCCAGCGCCTTGGTCATCAACAGGTAGGTATTGGCGTCGAAACGCCCGGAGAACTCTTCACCCTGATAACGCAGGTAGCTCTCGACCTGAAACTCGACACTGTGGAAATCGTAATTGAGCTTCTCGCTCTTCAGGCCGCGGCCGAATTTCTCGCCCATCGAGTCATCGGACAGATAGGTGATGTGGCCAACCATGCGCGCCAGCATCAGGCCGCGTTTGGGGATCACGCCACGCTCCTGAAACGAGCCGCCGTGGAATTCGGGGTCCGTGAGGATGGCCTGACGCGCCACTTCGTTGAAGGCGATGTTCTGTGCCGACAGCTTGGGGGCTGACGCGATGGCCAGGCAGTGACGCACGCGCTCGGGGTAGCTGATGGTCCATTGCAATGCTTGCATGCCACCCAGGCTGCCGCCGATGACCGCAGCCCACTGGGCGATCCCCAGAACGTCGGCCAAGCGGGCCTGGCTGTTGACCCAGTCTTCCACGGTGACGACCGGGAAGTTGGCGCCGAAAGGCTTGCCGGTTTCCGGATCGATGCTGCTGGGGCCGGTCGAACCGTTACAGCCGCCCAGATTATTCAGGCTGACGACGAAGAATTTGTTGGTATCGATAGGCTTGCCGGGACCGATGCAACTGTCCCACCAGCCGGGCTTGCGATCATCGACGCTGTGAAAGCCCGCCGCATGATGATGCCCGGACAGCGCGTGACAGATCAGCACGGCATTGCTGGCCGTGGCATTGAGTTGACCGTAGGTTTCGTAAATCAGGTCGTAGGCCGGCAGCGAACGTCCACACGCCAGCGCCAGAGGCTCGCTGAAATGGGCCAGTTGCGGTGTGACCAGACCGACAGAATCGTGGGGAAAGACCGTGGGCATCGACCCTGCTCTCGCTTGAATGAGGCGTAAGTCTAAAGACCGTGGGGGGCAGCGGCAATAAGGGAATATCAGGCACGGTACGGACTGCCTCAACACTGATCGTGCCCATCGCTCCGCGCTCATCGTTATACACAAGTCCTCTTGGAGGAATACGATGATGATCGTTCCCATGCTCGTGGGAACGATCGCCAGATCATCATCAAGGGATTACATCAACAGGCGCAGCACTTCTGGCATGTGGCTCATGGCCGCAAGGTTGTTGATGACCAGCATGTCCAGCAGCTTGAGCACCAGGAACGCGAGGATCGGTGAGATGTCGAGGCCGCCCAGGTTCGGCACGATTCTGCGGAAGGGTGCCAGCGCCGGTTCGCAGATCTGGTTGACCAGTTCCGCACCAGGATTGTTGCTGCCCGGCGCGACCCAGGACAGGATTACGCTGATAATCAGGGCAAAGAAGAATATCTTCAGGAACAGTGCCGTCACGCTGATGATCGACCACAGCAGCAGAAGCAACGGATCACCGGCGGTGCCGGCTATCAGCAGCAAGGTAAGGGCCATCAGAATCATCTGCACGATGATCGCCAGCACCAGCGACGACATGTCCAGTCCGAAAATACTCGGAATGATGCGTCGCAGCGGCTTGAGCAGCGGCTGAGTGGCCTTGACGATGAATTGGCTCAGCGGGTTGTAGAAGTTCGCTCGCACCAGTTGCAGCACGAAGCGCAACAGGATGAGCATCAAATACAGACTGCCGAGGGTTTGCAGGACATAAATTGCAGCGGTGTTCAATCCGATCATCAATCTGCTCCGAAAAAGACCTGAAATTATTTGCCCAGTTGCTCAGCCAGTTCGGCTGCGCGGTGATCGGCGGCGGTCAGCGCGGTTTGCACCAGTGCTTCGAAACCGCCTGCCTGAAATGCCTTGATCGCGGCTTCTGTGGTGCCGCCCGGTGAGGCGACACGACGACGCAATTCGCCTGCATCCACATCGCTGCCCGTCGCGATCAGCGCTGAGCCGAGTGCGGTTTGCAGGGTGAGTTTTTTAGCGATGTCTTCCGGTAGGCCCAGTTTCACACCTGCGGCGGTCATGGCTTCCATCATTAGAAAAAAGTAGGCAGGGCCGCTGCCGGACACCGCAGTGACGGCGTCCATGTGTTTTTCCTGCTCGACCCAGACCGCGATCCCGACGGCGGACAGCATTTGTTCGGCCTGTTCGCGCTGTGTGGCGGTGACATTCGCTGTGGCATACAGGCCGCTGGCACCCTGACGCAATAGCGAAGGCGTATTGGGCATGCAGCGGACCACCGGCTGTTCGCCCAGCCATTTGGTCAGGCTGGCGCAGGTGATGCCGGCAGCCACCGAAACAATCAACTGATGCGCTTCCAGACTGGGCTTGAGGGCTTCGCACACGGCTTTCATCAACTGTGGCTTGACCGCGAGTACCACAACGTCCGCACCCTTGACTGCTTCGGCGTTGTCGGCGAAGACCTTGATGCCGTGCTCGGTCGAAATGCGCTCGCGGGTTTCGGCTCCCGGCGCGCTGGCACAGATCAGGCTCGCCTCCACACCTTGGGCACGCAGTCCGCCGATCAGGCTGGAGGCCATGTTTCCGGCGCCGATGAAGGCGATACGGGTCTTGCTCATGAGTGGGGTCCTTGTGTGGAGGTTATGGCTGGCCGTAGTCGCGGGCGCCAAAAAGGGCGGTGCCGATCCGTACCCAGGTTGCGCCTTGAGCGATGGCGGCTTCCAGGTCGTGGCTCATGCCCATGGAAAGGGTGTCGAGCGGCAGGTCCAACTGGTCCTGCAGCGTGCGCACAGCCGCAAAGGCAGCGGCCTGTTCAGCCTGATCTTCGGTGGGCTCGGGAATCGCCATCAGGCCACGCAGCTTCAGGCGCGGCAGGGCGCTGATGGCAGCGGCCAGTGCTGGCAGATCCTCTGGCGTACAGCCTGATTTGCTGGCCTCGCCACTGACATTCACCTGAATGCAGATGTTGAGCGGCTCCAGGCCTTCAGGCCGATGCTCGGAGAGGCGTTGAGCGATTTTCAGGCGATCCACGGAATGTACCCAGGCGAAGTTTTCGGCGATTGCGCGCGTCTTGTTCGATTGAATGGGGCCAATGAAGTGCCAGCACAAGGGCAGGTCCGCCAATTCGCCCTGTTTGCCGAGGGCTTCCTGCAAATAATTTTCGCCAAAGTCACGCAATCCGGCAGCGTATGCTTCCCGCAATGCGCTGGAGGGCTTGGTTTTACTCACCGCCAGCAGGCCGACCGAGGCCGGATCTCGCTGCGCTGCGAGAGACGCTGTACGAATTCGCTGTTCGAGCGTTGAAATGTTCGCTGCTATCGTGGACATTGATTTGCGCCAGCAGGGCTAAAGTCTGCGGCATTCTATGTGATTGAGGAGCTGTATGGATATTACCGAGCTGCTGGCCTTCAGTGCCAAACAGGGCGCGTCGGACTTGCACCTCTCTGCAGGCCTGCCGCCGATGATCCGTGTCGACGGCGATGTGCGGCGGATCAACCTGCCACCGCTCGATGCAAAAGAAGTCAAGGCGCTGATCTACGACATCATGAACGACAAGCAGCGCCAGGTCTTCGAGGAGTCTCTGGAAACCGACTTCTCGTTCGAAGTGCCGGGTGTCGCGCGGTTCCGCGTCAACGCCTTCAACCAGAATCGTGGCGCTGGCGCTGTGTTTCGGACCATTCCCTCCCGGATCCTGAGCATGGAGGATCTGGGCATGGGCAGTGTGTTTCGCAAGATTACAGACGTGCCTCGCGGCCTGATTCTGGTCACGGGGCCGACCGGGTCGGGTAAATCGACCACGCTGGCGGCGATGATCGACTACCTCAACTGCAACAAGCATCACCATATCCTGACCATCGAAGACCCTATCGAATTCGTTCACGAATCCAAGAAGTGCCTGGTCAACCAGCGCGAAGTGCATCGCGACACGCTTGGGTTTTCGGAGGCTTTGCGTTCGGCACTGCGTGAAGACCCGGACGTGATTCTGGTGGGCGAGCTGCGCGACCTTGAAACGATTCGTCTGGCGCTGACTGCTGCCGAAACCGGCCACCTGGTGTTCGGCACGCTGCACACGACATCAGCGGCCAAGACCATCGACCGGGTGGTGGACGTGTTTCCGGCTCAGGAAAAATCCATGATCCGCTCGATGCTGTCCGAGTCGCTGCACGCGGTGGTGTCGCAGTCACTGCTCAAGAAGGTCGGCGGCGGCCGGATCGCGGCTCATGAAATCATGATGGGCACGCCCGCGATCCGTAACCTGATTCGTGAAGACAAGGTGGCGCAGATGTATTCGGCCATTCAGACCGGTGGTTCTATGGGCATGCAGACGCTGGACATGTGCCTGGCCGATCTGGTCAAGAAAGGCCTGATCACCCGTGAGAGCGCACGCGAGCGGGGCAAGGTGCCTGACAACTTCTAGGGAATGGAAAGGGGGGAGATGAAACAGGCCTGCGCAGAGGCAGGCCTTGGAGGGGATCAGCGCTGCACGACCCGCATTTGCGTGGTCTGCTTGGGTAGTACGCGCTTGGCGATCTTGTAGTGACTGTTCCAGTACGGCTTGTTCAGCGTGTCCACGGTGACAGCCTTGCCACGACGCGGCGCATGAACGAACTTGTTGTCGCCCAGATAGATCGCCACGTGGTTCACGTTGCGGCTCTTGATGTTGAAGAACAGCAGGTCACCCGGTTTCAAATCCTTGCGATCCACTGTCTGCCCGTGGCCTTGGGCCATGGCATTGGACGTACGTGGCAAGTCGACTTCACGAACGTCGCTGTAGGCGTACTTCACCAGCCCACTGCAATCCAGACCTTTGCCCGGCGTTGTACCGCCCCAGCGATAGGGCGTGCCGACAGTCTGCAGCGCACGTTTCACAACGGCGTTGCCCTGTTTTGCGTTACCCGCGTTCAGAGCCTGAGTGTGGGCAGCCTTGGAGGAATTCTTTCGCGAAACCGGCGTCTGAACGGCGCGGGTGGTTCGCGTTGCATGTGGAGTGACGGTGGTTTCCTGAGGCGTATTTCGCGTTGCTATCACGGGCGTAAGGTGACTTTTGGCGGTGTAACCCGAGAAGCTCGCAGGAAGCTGTTGCTCACGATTGGTGGCGTGGGCGGCCAGTGGCATAAACAGGCAAATGGTTAGCCATGTCTTGAAAAAAGGACGCATTTGGCAAGGCTCATGGTGGTCAGCGCGCAACTTTATAACAGCTTTTTTGAAAATCCTGACCCCATTTGTCAAGTGAGTCACAGTGGCATCATTGCAAAATGCGCGAAAGACTCTTTCTGTTTTCTCCGTAATTCCTTTGGCGACAAGGGTTTGACGGTGCATAAGGGCGTAGGATGCCGTACGTCGGAAGACGACAATGGAGTCACAAAAATGTTATTTATTTTTTTCTATTGACTCAGAGAGGATACAAATGAACGGCTATCGCTCCGACACACACAGCAAGGTCATGGGTTATCTGTTGTGGATTTTCGGGTTCCTCGGCGCGCACCGTTTCTACTACGGCAAGCCAGTGACCGGGACCATCTGGTTCTTCACATTCGGGCTGCTAGGCATCGGCTGGCTGATCGACCTGTTTCTGATTCCGTCGATGGATCGCGAAGCCGACCTGCGCTTTACGTCGGGCTCGACCGACTACAGCCTGGCCTGGATCCTGCTGACCTTCCTCGGCCTCTTCGGCGTGCATCGCATGTACATGGGCAAGTGGATCACCGGAGTCATCTACCTGTTCACAGGCGGGCTATTCCTGATCGGCATCCTGTATGACTTCTGGACACTGAATAATCAGGTCTCAGTGGAGAATGCACGACGCGGTTGATAGCTGGTGGGCATGCGGCCGTGACGCTCTGCGTCACATCACGGCCGGACGCGGAGCGTCCTGAGAGGCGTTACGAGGCTGGCGTGGGAACGATCAGGGGTCTCAAACACACTGATTGTGCCCATGTTCCGCGTGGGTATGCAGCCCGTGACGCTCTGCGCCACACCTTCATGCCGGACGCGGAGCCTGGTTGCGATCAGTCGGTGATTCAACGGCTATAACTGATCCGCCCATCCACCAGCGTGTAACGCACTGAACTCGGCAGGCAATGGCCGATGAAGGGGCAGTTTTCGCCTTTGGACAGCCAGGTTTCGCCCGCAAGGGTTGAAGCCGCTGGATCGAACAGGACGATGTCTGCTGGCGCACCGGCGCTCAGTTTGCCAGCAGGCAGACGCAGCGCTGCGGCCGGGCCGCTGCTCAGGCGGGCGATGAGGGTTGGCAGGTCCAGCAGGCCGTCTTCGACCAGTGTCATGGCCAGTGGCAGCAGCAACTCGACGCTGCTGATGCCCGGCTCGGTCGCACCAAATGGCGCCAGCTTGGCGTCACGCTCGTGAGGCTGGTGGTGGCTGGAGATGGCTTGGATCACCCCGGACTTCACCGCTTCGCGCAGGCCGTCACGGTCGGCACGGGTGCGCAGGGGCGGCTGGACGTGGTACAGGCTGGAGAAGTCGATCAGCGCCTCATCCGTCAGGATCAGCTGATACAGCGCCACATCCGCCGTTACGGGCAGTCCGCGCGCCTGCGCCTGTGCAATCAGGGCCGCGCCCCGAGCGCTGGTCAATTGGCTGAAGTGCGCACGCACGCCACTCTGCTCGACCAGCAGCAGGTCGCGCGCCAGGGCGACGGTTTCGGCCGTTTCCGGAATGCCGGCCAGTCCCAAAAAGCTGGCCGTCGGACCTTCGTGAGCCAGACCGCCTTCGGCCAGATCACGATCCTGCGAATTGAAGATCACGGTCAGGTCAAACGTGGCCGCGTATTCCAGCGCCCTGCACAGCGTGCGCGTGTTGTTGAAGCTGCTCAGACCGTTGCCGAACGCAACGCAGCCCGCATCGCGCAGGGCAATCAGTTCGGCCAGCTGCTCGCCTTCCAGGCCCTTGCTCAGCGCTCCAATCGGAAAGACCTTGCTGAAACCGGCTTCACGAGCGCGGTCCAGAATCAGCTCGGCAACCGCTGACGTATCCAATACCGGTTTGGTGCGCGGTGGGCAGCACAGGCTGGTCACGCCGCCAGCCGTCGCCGCACGGGTTTCGCTGGCGATGCTGCCTTTACGGCTGTAACCCGGCTCACGCAGGGAGACATTGAGATCGACCAGACCGGGCGCGGCGACAAGGCCGGTGGCGTCGATGGTCTGGCTCGCTTCGAAGCCGGCTGGTGCGGCGCCGATTGCCAGAAGCTTGCACGCTTCAATGTGCAGGTCGGTGACTTGATCCAGACCGCTGACCGGGTCGATGACGCGAGCGCCGAGAATACTGAGCTTCACAGGGCGTTCTCCTGCTCGAACTGTCGTTGTGCGGTTTGTCCGCTCATGGCCATGGACAGCACCGCCATGCGCACCGCGATGCCGTAAGTCACTTGATTGAGAATCACCGAATGAGCCCCGTCGGCCACTGCCGACTCGATTTCCACGCCGCGATTGATCGGACCGGGATGCATGACGATGGCATCCGGTTTCGCTACGGCAAGACGCGCGGTGGTCAGGCCGAACAGGCGGTAGAACTCGCCTTCGCTGGGCAGCAGGCCGCCGGTCATGCGCTCACGCTGCAGACGCAGCATGATGACCACGTCCACGTCTTTCAAACCTTCGTTCAGGTCGGTGTAGACCTTCACGCCATACTGCTCAATACCGACCGGCAGCAGGGTCTTCGGTCCGATCACACGGATGTCCGGGCAGCCCAGCGCCTTGAGCGCCAGCATGTTGGAGCGCGCCACACGCGAGTGCAGGATGTCGCCGACAATGGCCACCGAGAGGTTCTCGAAACCGCCCTTGTGACGACGGATCGTCAGCATGTCGAGCATGCCCTGGGTCGGGTGAGCGTGACGGCCATCGCCGCCGTTGATGATCGCCACATCCGGGCAGACGTGCTCGGCAATGAAGTGCGCTGCACCCGAGTCAGCGTGGCGCACGACAAACATGTCGGCGGCCATGGCCTCGAGGTTGCGCAGGGTGTCGAACAGCGTTTCGCCCTTGCTGGTGGACGAGGTCGAGACGTTCAGCGTGATCACGTCGGCCGACAGGCGCTGGGCCGCCAGTTCGAAAGTGGTCCGCGTACGGGTCGAGTTCTCGAAGAACACGTTGCACACCGTCTTGCCACGTAACAGCGGGACTTTCTTCACCGCCCGGGCACCGACTTCGAGAAACGAGTCGGCGGTGTCGAGGATTTCGGTGAGCAGCTCGCGAGGCAAGCCGTCCAGAGACAGAAAATGGCGCAGCTGACCCTGATGGTTCAACTGCAGCGGGCGCTTGGCGTCGAGAGGCGTCATCGCAATGGACTCTTAGAGGGCGGTAGAGAGGTCTTGAAGTTCGAGTGCCAGAGGCTCGGGGCCGGACAGCTTGATGCGTTCCTGTGGTGCCAGAGACAGCGTCGCGCCTACCACGTTAGGACGGATCGGCAGTTCACCGGCTTCCAGGTCCAGCAGGCAGACCAGCGTGACACTGGCCGGGCGGCCGTAATCGAACAGCTCATTAAGGGCGGCGCGAATGGTGCGGCCGCTCATCAGCACGTCGTCGATCAGCACCAGATGCTGGCCTTCGATCTCGAACGGCAGCTCCGACGGGCGTACTTGCGGATGCAGGCCGTTCTGGCTGAAGTCATCACGGTAGAAAGAAACGTCCAGCGTGCCGAGCGGGGCCGTATTGTCGAGTGCCTTGAGCAGCGCCTGAGCAACCCATACGCCGCCGGTGCGAATACCGATGAAACGAGGGTCGCTGATGCCGCGCTTGTGCAGGTGAGCGTTCAGGTCAGTGGCCATCTGACGAATCAGTTCGGCGGGATTGGGCAGGCTCATGGTTGCTCCTTGGGGCTCGGGCAGCGTCCGTCCAGGCGGCGCGGCTCAGGCGTAAACGTGGAATCCGGGTATCTCGCAGCGGTGCGGACGCAAAAAGTCACGCATTCAACAGTTCGGGGTGCTCGTCGAGCCAGCCTTGCAGCAGCAGGGCGGCGGCAATGGCGTCAACCGGGTTGTCGCGGTAGCTGCCTTTCTGGCCGCCTCGGGCCATGCGTTCGCCCTTGGCTTCAAAGGTGGTCAGGCGTTCGTCGTGGGTATACACCGCCACGCCGAAACGGCCATTGAGCTTGCGCGAAAACTTTTCGGCCAGGTCGCTCATGTTACTGCGTGTGCCGTCCATATTCAGAGGCAGACCTACCACAATGGCGTCAGGTTGCCATTCCTTGATCAGCGCCTGAACCTTATCCCAGTCCGGGATGCCGTTCTGCGCCTTCAAGGTACACAGCTCACGGGCCTGACCGGTAATGGCCTGGCCGACCGCTACGCCGATCTGTTTGGTGCCGAAATCAAACCCCAGCAGCAGGCGCAATGCAGCCATCAGGCGTGCCCTGCCTGAGTCGAAAGGAGGTTGAGATTGACGCCCAGTCGTGCGGCAGCGGCGTTGAGGCGCTGATCGCTGTCCACGTCGAACAGGATGCCCGGATCAAATGAGCAGGTCAGCCAGGCATTGGCGGCCATTTCGGCGTCGAGCTGACCCGCGTCCCAGCCGGCGTAGCCGAGTGTGATCACATTTTGATCAGGGCCATAGCCGTCGGCAATCGAGAACAGCACATCCTGGGACGTGGAAAGCGAGATACCACCCGGCAGATCGACCGTTGCCTGAAACACCTGGCCGCTGGGATGCAGCACGAAACCGCGATCGGTCTGCACCGGGCCGCCGGAATGGATGGGGATCTGCTGGCAGCGCACCGGTGCAGGCAGCTCCGGTCTCAATTGTTCGAGCACATCGGCCAGGGTCAGGCTTTGCGGGCGGTTGATCACCAGTCCCATTGCGCCATTGGCGTTGTGCTCGACAACGTAAGTCAAGGTCTGCGAGAAGTTCTCGTCGTGCATGTGCGGCATGGCGATCAAGAACTGATGCTTGAGGTAACTCGGAGAGACTTTTTTCATGAGCCCTAGTGTGGCGCTGAGCCGCGTGCCTGACAACTGTCAGTTGTGCGTGCGCTGGCAGTATTGGCAAAAAAGCATCAGTTGCTGGAAAGCTTGTCCCCGCGGGCGAATTTCCAGGTGCGAATGATCTCGAGTCGATCGATGTCAGCCAGATCGCCGGTGAACGGCGCAAATGGCGCTGCAAGCCTCACGATTCGCTGCGCTGCCTGATCCAGCAGCGGCTGTCCGGAAGATTCGAGCACCAGCACTTCGTACAGCGAACCGTCACGGTTGATCGAGACCAGCAGTCGCAGGTTTCCGTAGATCTGCTTGCGGCGAGCCTCTTCAGGGTAGTTGAGGTTGCCGACGCGCTCGACTTTCTTGCGCCAGTCGTCCTTGTACCAAGCGCCCTTGTCGCGCATGGTCGAGGCCGCGTTCAGGCGATGGATCTTCGGGCGCTTGGCGTACAGCTGTTGTTCGGCGGACAGTTCGGCTTCGAGGCTGGCGATTTCGTTGCTCAGCTCTGCGCTGTCAAAGGTCGGCGCGGCCTTGACTGCGGGGTCGGGTTTGACCTCTTCGCGCTTGGCGACGGTTTTCTGAGGGCTGGGTGCCGTGGTGGCGACCGCAGTCTTGGGCGCTTCCTGCTTGACCACCGGCTTGCTGGCCGGGGGCGGCGTGACCTTGTTGACCTTGGTGTCCTGGTAGGGCGCGACTTCGGTGGTCTTGAGCGTTTCAGCCTTGTCCAGCGTACCGCTGCCCTGCTGGTCGTCCTGAGCGAGGAAGTCAGCCTGTTTGGGCTTTTCTTCGCTCTTGAACGTGGCGAGGGTGATTTCCAGCGTCTGTGAAATCTGTTCCGGCTTCACGTAGGTAAAGCCCACGCCGAGAATGATCGCCAGATGGATCAACGCCGCGATCATCATGGTGAAGCCCAGACGATCAGCCGGACGCACGCCGACGTTGGCGAGTTCCAGGGGGAGGTCGTTTCTGGCCATCGATGTCATGGGTGGTTCAGCATCTCGTCAGCCTGCATGTCAAAGTCCGTGTCGTGTTACAGGTGACGCATGATAACGCAATGTGGCTTGAAGCTCCGGTCCGGATCGGACGAAGGGCGTTCAGTGCCCGGTATCCCCTGCAGTCCTCGATGTGGGAGGCCCCGCTGCGTCAAAGACTTCGCAGCAGGCTTCCCACAATTCGGGAGCATTTCAACGTAAAACCTGCCAATCAGGCAGCGCGCGCCTGCAGCTTCTTCTCGATCGCATCCATCAGCAGGCCGCCGATGTCGGTGCCGAAAGCGTTGTCGATTTCGCGAATGCAGGTCGGGCTGGTCACGTTGATTTCGGTCAGGTGCTCACCGATCACGTCCAGGCCCACGAACAGCAGACCTTTCTCGCGCAGAGTCGGGCCGATCTGTTCGGCGATCCAGCGGTCCTTGTCGCTCAGCGGACGCGCTTCGCCACGGCCGCCAGCGGCGAGGTTGCCACGGGTTTCGCCGGCTGCCGGAATACGCGCCAGGCAATAAGGAACGGGTTCGCCGTCGACCATCAGGATGCGTTTGTCGCCATCCTTGATCGCGGGCAGATAACCCTGCGCCATGATTTGCTGGGTGCCGTGCGCAGTAAGGGTTTCCAGAATGACCGACAGGTTCGGATCGCCCGCGCGATGGCGGAAGATCGACGCGCCGCCCATGCCGTCCAGCGGCTTGAGGATCACGTCGCCGTGCTGTTCGGCGAACTCGCGGATGATATCGGCGCGGCGGCTGACCAGCGTCGGCGGGGTGCATTGCGGGAACAGCGTGGCAAACAGCTTCTCGTTGCAGTCACGCAGGCTCTGCGGCTTGTTGACCACCAGCACGCCAGCGCGCTCGGCCTGTTCCAGCAGGTAAGTCGCGTAGACAAACTCCATGTCGAATGGCGGATCCTTACGCATCAGGATCACGTCCAGATCGTCCAGGCCTGCGTCGACTTCAGCCTCGAATTCGAACCATTTGCCCGGATCGGCGAACACCTTGAGCGGCTTCATGCGCGCACGGGCCTGACCTGCGTTCTGGTACAGATCCTTCTGCTCCATATAGAACAGCTCCCAGCCACGCGCCTGTGCAGCCAGCAGCATGGCGAGCGAGCTGTCCTTTTTATAGGAGATGCGCTCAATGGGGTCCATGACAATCCCTAGGCGAACGCTCATGGGCAATATCCTCTGATCGATAAGGGCCGGTACGGCCGTGAAATTGGCGTCAGGGTGGCGCTCCGAGTGCTCCCGGTCAAGGGGCGGCGCAGTTTATGGATTGAGAGGGAGGAGTGTGCTAAAAAGGCCTCACACCTAGTCTACGATCCTTCCGGATCAGTGAAGCCATACCATCAGGCTCCCAGTGCTTTGCAGTACACGCAAAAATTCGCTGCGGCGATGGAAGAGCAGATATGGAACAGCACCCCACAGCCTTGAAAGTCATGGTCATCGATGACTCGAAGACCATTCGCCGTACCGCCGAAACGCTGCTGAGAAACGTCGGCTGTGAAGTCATCACGGCCATCGACGGTTTCGATGCGCTGGCCAAGATTGCCGATAACCACCCGCGCATCATATTCGTCGATATCATGATGCCGCGTCTGGATGGCTATCAGACCTGTGCCCTGATCAAGAACAATCGAGCGTTCAAGTCCACGCCTGTCATTATGCTGTCCTCCAAGGACGGGCTGTTCGACAAGGCCAGGGGGCGGGCTGTGGGGTCGGATCAGTTTCTGACCAAGCCATTCAGCAAGGAAGAACTGCTCAGCGCGATCAAGGCCCATGTGCCGAGCTTCGTTGCAGTAGAACAACACATACCGTGACGCCCGCGCCCATTGAACGCGTGCTCGCAACCTGACGGGGAACACCCATGGCTCGAATATTGATCGTCGATGACTCGCCGACTGAAATGTACAAACTCACCGGCATGCTGGAAAAGCATGGCCATGAGGTGCTCAAGGCTGAAAACGGCGCGGACGGCGTGGCCCTGGCCCGTCAGGAAAAACCCGACGCCGTGCTGATGGACATCGTGATGCCGGGGCTCAACGGCTTCCAGGCCACGCGCCAGCTGACCAAGGACGCCGACACCGCCATGATTCCGGTGATCATGATCACCACCAAGGATCAGGAAACCGACAAGGTCTGGGGCAAGCGCCAGGGCGCACGCGATTACCTGACCAAGCCGGTGGATGAAGACACCCTGATGAAAACCCTGAACGCGGTGCTGGCCGGCTGATTGCCGGAATCGCCATGGCCGAGCCACGCACAGCCTTTGAAATGCTTCTGGACATCGACCGGCGCTGTCGGTCGCTGGCGGCTGGCCTGCCTTTGCAGGAAGCTCATCAGCAGGACTGGGTCGGTATCGGGTTCAGAATGGGCGAGCAGCGTTTCGTGGCGCCCATTGGCGAGATCGCCGAAATCCTGCACGAACCACGACACGCCGCATTGCATGGGGTTAAACCCTGGGTCGTGGGCATCGCCAATCTTCGCGGACGACTGTTGCCTCTCACCGACCTGTGCGGATTCTTCGGACAGGAGCTGTCGCCTGTGCGCAAACAACGCCGCGTGCTGGTGGTCGAAAATCAGGATGCGTTCGCCGGTCTGCTGGTGGACGAAGTCTTCGGCATGCAGCATTTCAGTCAGTTGAGCCTGATTTCCGAAGCGCAGGGCATGCTGGATCCGCGTCTGTTGCCGTTTCTGCGCGGGCAGTTCATTCGCGAGCAGGCCTGGCTGGTGTTCAGTCCGTGGGCGCTGGTGCAGTCTGCGGAGTTTGTGGATGTGGCGTTCTAGAAGGTCGCAGCGGCTCGCCATGGGCGGACCGGTTTTGTGTCATGAATCGCAGTTGGTCCAGGCGGGGGCCTGATTTAAATGAGTAAGACAGGCAGGTCACTGGAAGGCGCACGCAGCCGTACGCAGATTATCGTGCTGTTCTTCGCGCTCATCGTTTTCATCATGTTGCTGTTCGCCAACTTCGCTTACCTCAATACTCAGTCGAACTACGACAAGCAGTACATCGGGCATGCCGGAGAGCTGCGCGTGTTGTCCCAGCGCATCGCGAAAAATGCTACCGAAGCGGCTGCAGGCAAGGCCCAGGCCTTCAAGCTGCTGGCCGATGCGCGCAACGACTTCGACCTGCGTTGGGGCTACCTGAGAAAAGGCGATCCCAACACCAGCCTGCCCGCTGCGCCTTCATCGATCCGTGACGAACTGCGCAACGTGCAGAACGATTGGGAAGCGCTGCGCAAGAACACCGACGTGATTCTGGCCAGCGAGCAGACCGTGCTGTCGCTGCATCAGGTGGCCGCAACCCTCGCCGAGACCATTCCGCAGTTGCAGGCCGAATACGAAAAGGTTGTCGAGATTCTTCTGCAGAGCAAAGCGCCTGCCGCGCAGGTTGTGGTCGCCCAGCGTCAGGCCTTGCTGGCCGAGCGGATTCTGGGATCGGTCAACACGGTACTGGCGGGTGATGAAACCGCCGTGCAGGCGGCCGATGCCTTTGGCCGTGACGCCAGCCAGTTCGGGCGTGTGCTTAACGGGATGCTGGAAGGCAACGCGACCATGCGCATTGCCCAGGTCGAAGACCGGGATGCGCGGGCGCGGCTGGCCGAGATTGCCGAGTTGTTCGAGTTTGTCTCCGGCTCGGTGGACGAAATTCTGGAGACCTCGCCCGAGCTGTATCGCGTACGGGAAGCGTCGGGCAACATCTTCAATACCTCGCAGACCCTGCTGGACGAGACCTCGGTGCTGGCCAACAGCCTGGAAAATCTGGCCAACCGACGCACCGTCAACACCGTGGGCGGCTACGTGCTGGGGCTTCTGGCGCTGATGTCGATCATCCTGATTGCGCTGGTGATGGTTCGCGAAACCAACCGCCAGTTGCGTGAAACCGCACAGAAGAGCGAGCGCAATCAGAACGCGATCATGCGCCTGCTCGACGAAATCGAAAACCTGGCCGACGGCGATCTGACCGTCACCGCCTCGGTAACCGAAGACTTCACCGGCGCCATCGCCGACTCCATCAATTACTCCATCGACCAGTTGCGTGAACTGGTGGTCACCATCAACCTCACGGCAGAGCAAGTGGCCTCGGCGGTCGCCGAAACCCAGGCCACGGCCATGCAGTTGTCCGCGGCTTCCCGGCATCAGGCGTTGCAGATCAGCGCGGCCTCGACTTCGATCAACGACATGGCGGCGTCCATTGATCAGGTGTCGGCCAATGCCTCGGAATCCTCATCGGTGGCCGAGCGTTCGGTGACCATCGCCAACAAGGGCAACGAGGTGGTGCACAACACCATTCGCGGCATGGACAACATTCGCGAGCAGATTCAGGACACGTCCAAACGCATCAAGCGTCTGGGCGAGTCTTCGCAGGAAATCGGCGACATTGTCAGCCTGATCGATGACATTGCCGATCAGACCAACATTCTGGCCCTCAATGCGGCCATTCAGGCGTCCATGGCGGGTGATGCCGGGCGTGGTTTTGCCGTGGTTGCCGACGAAGTCCAGCGGCTCGCCGAGCGTTCGTCCTCGGCCACCAAACAGATCGAGACGCTGGTGCGGGCGATCCAGAACGACACCAACGAGGCGGTCATCTCCATGGAGCAGACCACCAGCGAAGTGGTGCGTGGCGCGCGGCTGGCGCAGGATGCAGGCGTCGCGCTCGAAGAGATCGAAGGCGTGTCCAGAGTGCTGGCCGAGCTGATCGAAAGTATCACCGATGCCGCGCGGCAACAGGCCGAGTCGGCCGGACAGATCTCCCAGACCATGAGCGTGATCCAGCAGACCACCTCACAGACCACCTCGGGCACTGCGGCAACCGCCGAGAGCATTGGCAACCTGGCGAAGATGGCCAGCGAAATGCGTCGTTCGGTGTCGGGTTTCACCTTGCCGCCATCGAAAAAAATCGGATGATGTTCACTCAATGAACGATCTGGACCGGGTAAAGGGCGGTATCTGTCATGGCTGATCGTCACGACTATGTGGCGCTGGAGTGGCTCAAGGGCGAGATCGCCGAGACGCTCACGCAGGCACGTCATGCACTGGACGAATTCATCGAAAACCCTGCGGAAGAGGCCGCGATAGCCGAGTGCCTGAACCTTGTGCATCAGGTGCATGGCAGCCTGCAGATGATCGAATTCTACGGTGCGGCGCTGCTGGCTGAGGAAATCGAGCAACTGGTGCTGGCCGTGCAGCAGAAACGCGTCAGCCATCCGGTCGAGTCCGAGCAGTTGCTGATTCAGGCCATGACCCAGTTGCCGGTGTATCTGGAGCGCATTCATTCGGCGCGCCGGGATCTGCCTTTGGTGGTCCTGCCGCTGCTCAACGACTTGCGCAGCGCCCGTGGCGAAAGCCTGCTGTCGGAAACCAGTCTGTTTGCCCCGCAACTGGTCGTTGTTTCCGCATTGGACGAGGAAGAACTGGCGCGGCGTAATACACCTGATCTGCCCAATCTGTTGCGCAAGTTGCGTCAGACCCTGCAGGCCGCGTTGGCGGGCCTGATGCGCGAGCAGGGCGTCAAGACGCAACTCGGTTACATGGCCAAGGTATTCGCCCGTCTGGAACAGCTTTGTGAAGATGCGCCACTGGGGCCGCTCTGGCGAATCGCCACGGCACTGGTCGAGACCATGCTCAACGGCAACTTCGCCAACAGCCCGGCACTGCGCAGCCTGCTCAAGGATGCCGACAAGGAACTCAAGCGACTGGCCGAGCAGGGCATCGAAGGCATCAACCAGCCTGCGCCCGAAGAGCTGCTGAAAAGCCTGCTGTTCTACATCGCCAAGTCCGACAGCCTCGCGCCGAAGATGCTCGATCTCAAGGATCAGTACGCGCTGGCCGATGCGCTGCCCGGCAACGACGTGGTCAACGAGGAACGTGCCCGCATGGCCGGGCCGGACCGTGATGCTATGCGTTCGGTCATCGTGGCGTTGTGTGAAGGGCTGGTGCGGGTCAAGGAGCGGCTGGATGTGTTCGTGCGCGGCGACCGGGAGCACGTCAGCGAGCTGAACCCCTTGCTGCCGCCGTTGCGACAGATCGCTGACACGCTGGCGGTCCTAGGTTTCGGCCAGCCGCGCAAGGTCATCATCGACCAGCTTGCAGTGGTGCAGGGCATGGCGCATGGGCAACGCGAGCCCAGTGATGCGGCGTTGATGGATGTGGCGGGTGCCTTGCTGTACGTCGAATCGACCCTGGCCGGCATGGCGGGCAGTACCGAGCAGGACAGCCGTGAAGACAGCCGTCTGCCGACCACCGACCTGACCCAGATCCACCAGTTGGTGATTCGCGAAGCGCGTGTGGTGCTGCAGCAGGCCAAGGACGTGATTCTGGAGTACATCGACAGCGAATGGGACCGCCAGCGCCTCGACCCGCTGTGCGCCTTGCTGGTCCAGGTGCGCGGCGCGCTGGCGATGATCCCGCTGGCGCGGGCGGCCAGTCTGCTGGCAGCGTGCAACGAATATATTCAGGAGCATCTGCTGGTGGACGAGACGCGTCCCGGCGCGATGCAGCTCGACTCTCTGGCCGACACCATCAGCTGCGTCGAGTACTACCTGGAGCGCATGGGCGAAGACCATGAAGCGCCGGGCGACCAGATCCTCGACATGGCGCAGCAGAGTCTGGCCCGGCTGGGCTACACGCCAGCGCCGGACTCTCTGGAAGTGCCGCTGCTCGATGAAGTCATCACCCAGGACGAACTGCTGGCGCTGGACGACCGCAAGGCGCTGGTCAGCCCTACGCAAACCATCGCTCAGGTGCTGGCCAGACCGGTCTCGGCCGTCAACCCGCCGGCACGCAATGCGCCCACCAGTCTGCTGCCGCCGCCCGCAGGCGAAGATGCCGTAGACGAAGAGCTGCGCGAAGTGTTTCTGGAGGAAGCTGACGAGGTGCTGGATGCGCTGCGCGAGTACCTGCCTCGCTGGTTTGCTTCGCTGGGCAAGGGCGATCAGTGGGATGTGGTCGCGCTGACCGAAGTGCGCCGTGCCTTTCACACCTTGAAGGGCAGCGGCCGAATGGTGCGGGCGCTGATTCTGAGCGAACTGGCCTGGGCGGTGGAAAACCTCCTGAACCGTGTGCTGGAGGGCGACGTGCCGCCAGCGCTGGACGTCCAGCAGTTGCTGACGGATGTGCTGGCGTTGCTGCCGCGGGTCATCACGGATTATGCCGAAGGGGCGCAGCGTCAGCGCGACGATGTCGACCTGCTGGCCGCGCGTGCTCATGCGTTGGCCAACGGTCGGGAGCCGCCTGCGCTGCCGGTGCAGACGGACGAGCCCAATGTCGAAATCATCGATCCGCAATTGCTGGAGATCTTCCGTCAGGAAGCCCTCGGGCACCTGGGCACGCTGGATCGCTTCCTTGAAAGCGCCGAACAGTCATCGTCGCCCTCGATCAGCGACAGCCTGTTGCGTGCCCTGCATACCCTCAAGGGCAGCGCACACATGGCGGGCGTTTTGCCGATAGCCGAACTGGCCAGCCCGCTGGATCAACTGGTGCGCGAGTACAAGGCCAACCTGATCGCCATCGGCATGCCCGAAATCCGTTTGCTGCGCAGCGCCGAGCCGCTGTTGCGCAAGGGGCTGGAGCAACTGGACAGCCAGCCGCTGGCACCGATTCCAGGTGCGCCTGCCCTGATCGAGGCCGCCTGCTCGCTGCTCAATGACCGTCTGACCGCTGCCCTGCGAGAGTCGGACAACGGCCTGCGTATCAAGCGCAATCCCAAGCTGATTGCCAGCTTCCTCGCCGAAGGCATGGACATCGTGCTGGATGCGGAAAACCTGTTGCGACGCTGGCGTGAACATCCCGGCGAGCGACAGGAGCTCAGTGCGCTGCTCGATGAGCTGACCACTCTGGGTCATGGCGCGCATCTGGCCGATCTGCCACAGGTCGATGAGCTGTGCGAAGCCTTGCTCGATCTGTATGGGGCAGTGGAAGAAAGCAGTCTGGCGGTCAGCGATCAGTTCTTCGACGATGCCGAACGGGCTCACGAAGCGCTGATCAATATGCTCGATCAGGTCGCGGCCGGGCAGGACGTCGACCCGCGTCCCGAATGCGTGCGGGCCTTGCACGACCTGCTCGAACAGGCGCTTGACCCTTCCGCGACCGGGCTGATCAAGAGCGATGGGCACCGCACGCTGAGTGTCACTGAACTCAATACCGCCACTGCACAGATGGCCAGCGAGGCCCCGCAATCCGAAGTTCTGTCATCTGAAGCGGCGAGTCTGGACGACGAAATTGTCGAAATATTTCTCGAGGAAGCGGTCGACATCCTCGACAGTGCCGGGCAAGCCCTGCAGCGCTGGCTGGACGAGCCGGAAAACCCGTTGCCGCTGTCTTCGCTGCAACGCGATCTGCACACCCTGAAAGGCGGTGCGCGGATGGCAGAAGTCGCCGAAGTGGGCGATCTGGCCCATGAGCTGGAGAACCTTTACGAAGGGCTGATTGACCGGCGCTTCAACCATTCGCCGCAACTGGCCGAACTGCTGCTCAAGAGCCACGACGAACTGGCGATCATGCTGGAACAGCTGTTTCGGCACGAAGCGCTCAGCGATCCTGCGCCACTGATCGACGCGTTGATTCAGTGTCGCAACGGCGAGTTCGGCGAGCCTGAGCCCGTTGCGCCAACGAAACACGTCGAAGAGCCGCAGGAACGCGATACCGAACTGCTGGAAATCTTCCTCGAAGAAGGTTTCGACTTGCTGGAAAGCTCCGGCGCCTCCCTGTCGCGCTGGCAGGCGGATCCGCAGAACACGCTGGAAGTCGAGAACCTGCTGCGTGATCTGCATACGCTGAAGGGCGGGGCACGCATGGTCGAGATCGCCCCCATCGGTGATCTGGCCCATGAACTCGAAACGCTGTACGAAGGGTTGTCGTCAGGGGGCATGCAGGCTGATCCGCTGATGATGAGCCTGCTGCAGAGCGGCCACGACGTGCTGGCCGACATGCTCGATGCCGTGCGGACCGACAAGCCGCTGCCGGATGCGACGCTGTTGATTCAAAACATTCAGAACCTCGCCAGCCAGGAACCCGGACAGCGGCTGCTGCTGGTGAATGCGCCCGAGCCGGACTCTGTTGCTGCACCGGTGCCCGCAGCCGAGGCCGAGTCCGAGCGCAACGTGCCGGAGACGATCAAGGTGCCGGCCGAGCAGCTGGAGAATCTGGTCAACCTGGCGGGCGAGACCTCGATCTTTCGGGGACGCATCGAACAGCAGATGCTCGACGCTCAGGTCGCGCTGGTGGAGATGGAGACGACCATCGAGCGGATGCGCGATCAACTGCGGCGTCTGGACATGGAAACCCAGGGCCGGATTCTCAGTCGCGAGCAGGTGCAGGCCGAACGCCTTGGCTACGAAGAATTCGATCCGCTGGAAATGGACCGCCACTCCCAGTTGCAACAGTTATCCCGTGCGCTGTTCGAGTCGGCATCCGACCTGATGGACCTCAAGGAAACCCTCGGCGCACGCACGCGTGACGCCGAAATGCTGTTGTCGCAGCAGGCACGGGTCAACACTCAATTGCAGGAAGGCCTGATGCGTACGCGCATGGTGCCTTTCGAGCGGATGGTCCCGCGCTTGCGGCGTGTCGTGCGGCAAGTGGCGACCCAACTGAACAAGAAGGTGCAGTTCGAGGTGGCCAACGCCGACGGCGAAATGGACCGTAATGTGTTGGAACGCATGGTTGCGCCCCTGGAGCACATGCTGCGCAACGCGGTCGATCACGGGCTGGAAAGCACTGAACGGCGTCTTGCCGCGGGCAAGCCCGAGCAGGGGCTGATCACGCTGGAGCTGATGCACGAGGGCGGCGACATCCTGATCGAACTCAGCGATGACGGGTCGGGTGTCGATCTGGCCGCCGTGCGACGCAAGGCGATCAAGCGCGGCATGATCCACCCCGAGGCCGATCTGGCCGATCACGAGGTTCTGCCGTTCATCCTGCAGGCCGGGTTCTCCACGACGGAAATCATCACGCAGATTTCCGGACGTGGCGTGGGCATGGACGTGGTGCACGCCGAGGTCAAGCAACTGGGCGGATCGATGGTGATCGACTCGACGCCGGGCAAGGGCACTCGCTTCAGGATTCGCCTGCCGTTCTCGGTCTCGGTCAACCGCGCGCTGATGGTCACCTGCGGCGAGGAGCAGTACGCCGTGCCGCTGAATACCGTAGACGGCATCGTGCGGGTCATGCCCAATGAGCTGGACACCTGCTACCAGACCAGCCCGCCGCGCTATCAGTACGGCGGACGCAGCTATGAGTTGCGCTATCTGGGTGAGCTGATCGACAACAGCCCGCCACGCCTGATCGGCCAGCTCGAGCCGCTGCCGGTGCTGCTGGTGCATCTGCAGGACCAGTGGGTGGCCGTGCAGGTCGATGCACTGGCCGGCTCGCGGGAAATCGTGGTCAAGAACCTCGGTCCGCAATTCGCCAGGGTTCAGGGCATTTCCGGCGCAACCATTCTGGGCGATGGTCGTGTGGTGCTGATTCTCGACCTGATGGCGCAGATTCGTACCTTGCAGGGCCGCCTGCACAGACCGGCAACTGACGGACCTATGCAGACGTTCCACGAGATCGAACAGACAAGGCCGCTGCTGGTCATGGTGGTGGACGACTCGGTCACGGTGCGTAAGGTGACCGGCCGATTGCTGGAACGCCACGGCATGCATGTGCTGACGGCCAAGGATGGTGTCGACGCCATGAGCCTGCTTCAGGAACACACCCCGGACATCATGCTGCTGGACATCGAGATGCCGCGCATGGACGGCTTCGAAGTGGCCAGCCAGATTCGTCACGACGAGCAGCTCAAGGATTTGCCGATCATCATGATCACCTCACGCTCTGGCCAGAAACACCGCGACCGCGCCATGGCGATTGGCGTCAACGAGTACCTGAGCAAGCCGTATCAAGAGAGCGTGCTGCTGGACAGCATCGCCTACTGGAGTCAGGTCAATGTCTGAAAGTACGTTTCAGACCAGCCGTCTGACCAGCCTCACCGGCCTGCTGTTGCCCTTGAGCGACCGCCACCTGTTGCTGCCCAATGTGGCCGTTGCAGAACTGATCGACTATCAGGACTGCAGCGCCGAGCCGGGCGCGCCCGAGTGGTACCTGGGGCCTATCAGCTGGCGTGAGCTGACATTGCCGCTGCTCAGTTTCGAAGCCGCCTGCGGTGGGCGCACCCGGGTCGGCGGTCGTGCCCGCATCGTGGTGCTCAATGCGCTGGGAGGACGCCATGACGTCCGGTTCATCGCCCTGCTGACCCAAGGCATCCCGCGTTCCTGCAAGGTCGACAGCCAGTTGAGCTACGTCGACGTGCCCCTGACCGAGCTGGAACTGGCGGCGGTGCAGGTCGGCGACACCGTCGCCCGTATTCCCGATCTGGAAGGGCTGGAGCAATGGCTGGTCGATGCGGGGCTGGCCAATCCATCTTCGCGCGGCTGAAAGCGGACGCGGAGCGTCCTGGGCGGCATTCCCACGCGGAGCGTAGGATCGATCATTCCCGATATTGATCGTGCCCATCGCGTGGGCATGCCTCCCGTGACGCTCTGCGTCCCTTCTTGCGACTCGCGGGGGTCACGACGAACAGCTGATTTCCAGGTGCTTGCCCCAGTCCGGTGGGCGCTGGGCGTAGCGGTCCATGTCGGGTTGTTCGGTGAAGGGGTTGCAGAGCACTTCGTGCAGGCGGCGGATTTCTTCGTAGTCGCCTTTTTCGGCGGCTTGAATCGCGTTTTGTGCAAGGTAGTTGCGCAGGATGTAGAGCGGATTGACTGCGTGCATGCGGGTTTTGCGTTCGTCTTCCGAGGTGTTTTCCTCTTGGGCGATGCGCGCCAGATAGGTCTCGCCCCAACTGTCGAAGCCCTTGATGTCGACGAAGTCATCACGCAAAACGCGCAGCGCTTCGGCTGCCGGTGCATCGCCCAGTCGACGGAAGAAGAGGGTGTAATCGACGCCGCTGTTCTGCATCAGTTGCAGCAGGCGGCTGACCAGCATGTCGTCCTGTTCGTCGTCCTGCTCGTCTGCTTGAGTCAGGCCGAGGCGACGGCGCATCAGGTCTCTGTAGTGCGCCTGATACAGCGGCAGGAACAGGCCGATGGTTTCGCGCAGCGCGTCCACACTGATGAACGGCGTCAGGGCCTGCGCCAGTGCGCTGAGGTTCCATTGCGCGATGGGCACCTGATTGCTGAAGGAATAGCGGCCTTCGTGATCGGAATGGTTGCAGATAAAGTGCTGATCGAAATCGTCCAGAAACGCGAATGGGCCGAAGTCGAAAGTGATGCCCAGAATCGACATGTTGTCGGTGTTCATCACGCCATGACAAAAACCATAGGCCTGCCACTTGGCGATCAGCTCGGCGTTGCGCTCGACGATTTCCCGGAACATCGCCAGATACGGCTCGGGCTGCTCCTGGCACTGCGGGTAGTGCATCGTCAGCACATGCTCGGCCAGTTGCTTCAACTGTTCCGGCTGCTTGGTGTAGTAGAAGTATTCAAGACTGCCGAAGCGCACATGGCTGTGGGCCAGACGCAGGACCATCGCGGCGCGTTCCTCGGTTTCCCGCCAGACTGGCGTGCTGGAGCCGATCACACAGGCGGCGCGGCTGCTGGGAATGCCCAGTGCATGCAAAGCTTCGGAGGCCAGAAACTCGCGGATCGAAGAGCGCAGCACCGCGCGACCATCGCCCATGCGCGAGTACGGTGTCTGTCCGGCGCCTTTGAGGTGCAAGTCCCAGTGCTCGCCTGCGTCGTTGTAGACTTCGCCGAGCAGCAGCCCGCGCCCATCGCCCAGGCGCGGGTTGTACGAACCGAACTGATGGCCGGAATAGACCATCGCCCGCGGCTCGGCTTCCTGCCAGAGCTTGTGCCCGGCAAAGATTTCCGCGAACAGAGGCGTTTCGGCCTGGCTCGGGTCCAGGTCCAGCAAGGACAATGCGGCCTTGCTGGCGACCACGAGACGGGGTTCGGCGATGGGTTCAGGCAGGACTGAGGTGGAGAACGCATCGCCCAGGCGGGCGAAGCGGTTGTCGAAGACGAGTTCGTCGAGGGCTTTCACAGGCCATCTCCAGCAAAATGTGAGGGCATTCTGCTGGGGTTGACCCGATCAGTCGAGCCTGAGTTCAGGCGGTTCTGGCGCATCCTTGGTGGCAGGCGCCACTTTGGTGTTGACCGGCGGTGTAGCCTTCTCGGTCGGCAGCACGGTCTTTTCCTCGGCGTCCACGGGCACCATCTTGTATTCCTTGCCCTGGGTGTTCTTGAGGTAGATCTCCATCTGGCGGAACGAGATGTTGATCTTCTGCTTCTTGAACTCGCGGTTGATGAACCGGTTTATCTCGTCCAGCACCGGGTTGCGGTCGCCCAGATCGCGAACGTGCATGCGCAGTTCGTGGTCCAGCGTGCTTTCGCCGAAATTCAGGAAGTAGACGATCGGTTCCGGCTCTTTCAGGACCCGAGGGTTCTCACGGGCCGCCTGCAACAGCAGGTCGCGCACCAGATCCAGGTCCGAGCCGTAGTCCACCCCAAGCTTGAGAGTCACGCGGGTAATGGTGTCGGTCAGCGACCAGTTGATGAGCTGACCAGTGATGAACGTCTTGTTCGGGACGATGATGTCCTTGCGGTCGAAGTCGGTGATGGTCGTGGCACGGATGCGGATCTTGCTGACCGTACCCGACAGGTTGCCAATGGTGATGGTGTCGCCGATCCGCACCGGACGTTCGAACAGGATCATGATGCCGGAGATGAAGTTGGCGAAGATCTCCTGCATCCCGAAGCCGAGACCGACCGACAGCGCCGCCACCAGCCACTGCAACTTGTCCCAGCTCACGCCGAGGGTCGAGAGCGTGGTGACGAAACCGATCCCGGCGATGGCGTAGGACAACAGCGTCGTCGTCGCATAGGCACTGCCCTGCGCCAGATTCAGGCGTGACAGCACCAGCACTTCCAGCAGACCGGGCAGGTTACCCGCGAGCACAAAGGTGATGGCGATAATCACAACCGCACCGATGAAATCGCCCAGGCTGATCGGCACCATGCTCATGTTGGCACCAGTGCCGCTGGTGTACTCATAGAGCGTGATGTTGTCGAGATAGGCAAATACTGTGATCAGGTCGGCCCAGACCAGATACAGCGCGCCGATGAAGCCGCCCAGCAAGGCCAGACGAATCAGACGCAGCGATTGCTGGTTGACCTGTTCGATGTCCAGTTTGGGTTCTTCGACCGGTGTATCGCTGTCGCCGTTTTCGCGAGCGGCCTGACGTTTGGCCAGAGCGCGCTGGTAGGCCAGACGGCGGGCCGCTACACCCAGGCCGCGTACGAAGGTGGCTTCCACCACCAGCCAGAGCATGAGCAGGTACAGCGTGTCGATCAGTCGGTCGCTGAGCTTGAGCGCGGTGTAGTAGTAGCCGAAGCACACCGCCACGAACAGGGCGACGGGCAATGCGGTGAACGCCATACCCACGGCTTTGCGAAACAGCGAAGCGTTGTGGTGGGTCGGGCTCGAAACCAGCAGGCGACCCAGCAGCCAGGCCATCAGCGCGTAGCAGGTCAGCACCACGCCAATACCCAGCACGTCGTCGGCCAGCGCGGCAGGCTGATGTTCGGCGACTGCCACAACGGCGACCAGCGCCAGCACCACCAGCCCAAGGCGACGTACCCAGCCGCGCAGGAATTCGACCTGTGCCGTCTCCCAGCGGAAATGCAGTTGCGCAACGCCCGATGGCGCGAGCACGCGATAGGCGGTGTAGAACACCAGCCAGGCCAGGGCGATCTGCAACAGCGCTTCGCCCAGGTTGGCGTTCTGCCCGCGGGCATCGATCTGCAGCGCATAGCCGCACAAGGCCAGCCCGAGTGCGACAGGCATTGCCAGCAGCACGTTGATCAACAGGGCCAGCGGAGTTTTCCACTGGCTGTCACGCTTGAAGTGGCCGATGTCGGCGTGCAGTCGGTTCAGGCGCTGATACAGCGCCTTGCGCCGCCAGGTCAGCACACCGATCAGCAACAGCAGCGGCAGGAACAGCAGAGGGCGCTGCGTCAGGCCGTCCGACAGTTCGCTGAGGCTGGACGTCCAGGGCAGGGTGGCGACCTGTTTTTCGAGGCGCGGCCAGATGTTCTGGAACCACTCGATGTCCAGCGGCTTGTTGCTGGGAATCCAGAACATCTGCTCATCCAGCGTGGAGCGCAGGCCGATGGCGGTGCTGGTCAGCTGTTTCTGGTTCAGTTGCAGGGTGATGGATTCGTTGAGCAGCGCACTGAGTTCACGGTTCAGGCGCTCGAGCAGATCGCTGCGGGTGATTGCCAGGTCCAGCAAGGTCCGGCGCAACTGCGGCGTTACGTTTTCCGGTGGCTGCGTGGTGAGCAGTTTTTCGACATACGCCGTTGGCGTGCTCATCTGCTCGCGTTTCTGGTTGATCTCGAACTGATACAGGCGAATGTTGGCGATTTCGTCTGCCAGTCCCTTGTCCAGCTCCAGATGCGGCAATGACTGTTTCTGTTTGTAGAGAATCTTGGACAGCAGCAGGCTGCCGCTGAGGACGTTGATCTGCTCGCTCAGCGCCTGATCGGTCTGGGTCAGGTTGTCCAGTTGCTGCTTGGTCTTGAGGTTCTGCTGGGTCAGCTCGTTGAGGCGGTCGGTGCCGCGCAGCAGGTAGTCGGACAGTTGCAGGTTGTATGCGCTTTCGGTCGCCAGCAGGCTGCTGCCACCGGACTTCTGGGCTTCAAGGGACAGGTCGGCCACGGTTTTCTGCGACTGGGCGCGGCGCTTGTCGTTGATCAGGGTTTGCAGGTCCTGGATTTCCTGCTCCTGACGCGCGACCTTCTCGGTGAGCAGGTCATGCTGGCTGTTGCCCAGGTCCTGCAACTGGCTGTTGCCGGCCAGTTCCTGACGGCGCAACAGATTCAGGGCATTGATCGACGCCAGCTCGGCATTGAGCAGGTTGCGCTGATCGGTGCTGAGGGTCTTGCCGTTGTCCTTGCCCAGCTTGAGGATCGCGTTGATCTGCTGGATGCGGTTCTGGTTGGCGCTGATTTCCGCCTGGGCACGCTCGGGGCGGGTCTGGGCGGTGATGCTCAGGCTGTTGGCGTCGTTGAGTTCTTTTTGCAGATCGCTCTGCTGGGTGCTGCGCTGGCTGAGCATCTGCTCCAGCTGCGGCACATCGAGGCCGCCGTAGCGCTGCGCAATCGGGACGATTTTGCTTTCCTTCAGGCGACTTAGCTCACGCTGGTTCTCGCTGGTCTGTTTGGGCGCCTGATTGAGTTGCTGCTTGAGTGCGGTCAGCTTCTGCTCGCTGTCCTGCTTGCTGGCCAGGAACGCCAGGGTTTGCTCGAGCACCTGTTGCAGCGCTTTCTGGTCGGCGTCCGGCAGTTTGCGGTCGGCGATCTTGTCCAGACTCTGCTGCACGGCCTCACTGGTGGGCGGGTCGGCGGCAAAGGCTGGAGAGATGGAAAGGCTAAGCGTAAACAGTGCGGCAGCACAAAAAGAGCGCAGGGAAAACATAGACACCGGTCGCGTGATGGTACGTGTGGGTAGGCAGTTTAAAGGAACAATCCGGGACCCGGGCGGCTTCCTTCGGGGAATTTGACGCCCACTTTCTGGATCTTGTTCCCGTCCATGACGGCAACTGTCCAAATAGTTCCATTCCATTCAATCTGGTCGCCCACAATTGGCTCGCCGCGATTCTTCTGCACAATGAACTGGCTGAGCGGCATGCCGGGGTCGATGCCGTCGAGTTTCAAGCCGTAGAGCGCTGCCACATCACCCAATTGCGCATCGCCTTCGAGCACGAAGTCGCCGAAGAAACGCAGGTCCAGACCACGTTGCGGGGCCTGGCTGAACAGTTTACCCAGCGCTGGCAGGTCATGCTCGTGGCCGATCACGCAGAGCAGATCGCCGACTTCCAGCGTGGTACTGCCGGAGGGGTGAAGCAGTTGCTGGCCACGGAACAGGGCCGCGATACGGGTGCCTTCGGGCATCTTCAATTCACGCAGCGCCGCACCGATGCACCATTTCTCTGCACCCAGGCGATAGACAAACAGTTCCCACTCGCTGGTCGCGTGGACTTCAAGGGCAGCGCGGGAGATAGGCGCAGGATCGGGCGGAACGGTGACTTTCAGCAGTTTGGCCATCCACGGCAGGCTGGTGCCCTGCAGCAGCAGCGAGACCAGCACGATGAAGAAGGCGAGGTTGAAGTACAGCTGGGCATTGGGCAGCCCGGCCATCAGCGGGAACACCGCCAGAATGATCGGTACCGCGCCACGCAGGCCGACCCAGGCGATGAACGCTTTTTCGCGACCATGAAACGCCTTGAACGGCAGCAGGCCGACCATGACCGACAACGGCCGCGCCACCAGAATCATCCACAGCGCCAGACCCAGCGCCGGAATGGCGATAGGCAGCAGGTCGTGAGGTGTAACCAGCAGACCCAGCACCAGAAACATGCCGATCTGCGCCAGCCAGGCCATGCCGTCGAGCATGTGCAGAATACCGTGGCGACTGCGAATCGGACGGTTGCCCAGCACCAGACCGCACAGGTAGACCGCCAGGAAGCCGCTGCCGTGTATGGCGTTGGTCAGGGCAAAGATCGCCAGACCGCCTGCGATCACCAGAATCGGGTACAGACCGGCTGCCAGATTGATGCGGTTGACCAGTTGCAGCATGATCCAGCCGCCGCCCAGACCTATGATGCCGCCGATGCCGAATTCCTGAATCAAATGCCCCAGCAGGCCCCAGTGCAAACCGGTCTGGCCGCTGGCAAGCATGCCAATCAGGGTCACGGTCAGAAATACTGCCATCGGGTCGTTGCTGCCGGATTCGATTTCCAGCGTGGCGGTGACCCGTTCGTTCAGGCCTTTGCCGCCCAGCAGCGAGAACACCGCCGCAGCGTCGGTCGAGCCGACAATGGCGCCGATCAGCAGGCCCTGAATCATGTTCAGGTTGAACAGCCAGGCCGCGACCATGCCAGTCAGCACCGTGGTAATCAGCACCCCGACTGTGGCCAGCGAGAGGGCCGGCCAGAGCGCCACCCGGAAACTCGCCACCCGCGTTCGCAGGCCGCCGTCGAGCAGGATGACGGCCAACGCAAGGTTGCCGACCAGATAGGCCGTTGCATAGTTGTCGAAGATGATGCCGCCGCCGTCTACACCCGCCACCATGCCTACCGCGAGGATGATGACCAGAATCGGGATGCCGAGGCGTGAGGAAAGGGAGCTGACCAGAATGCTCGCCGTTACCAGCAACGCGCCGATCAGGAACAGGCTGTTGATGGTTACTGCATCCAAGGGCGGTACTCCATAGAAAACGAATCGAAAACGATGAGAGCGAAAACTGACCATGCAGTCCGCGTGCCAAGGGATTCTAACCTGTTGAAATGGCTGACTGTCAAAGTTTTGCGGATTAATACCAGACGTCCGCAGTGGCGAGGCTTTCAGGCCATTGCGTT